>ERZ1023267.26-NODE-26-length-60569-cov-8.242308_pt1 | contig 60569 bp, 52 predicted proteins | sample MGYA00520905_ERZ1023267 | MGnify/ENA primary metagenome ERZ1023267 (study PRJEB32759, sample SAMN07749868) | skin metagenome | biome: transportation; feature: city; material: polyester macromolecule | host: Homo sapiens | place: Hong Kong:ISLAND line | collected...
CGACCGCTACCTCGCCGGCGAGTCCATGGAAGACCGGTCTTCGCGCCCGAGGGTGTCGCCGAACAAGACCCCGAAGACGGTGACCAAGCGGTGCGTCAGCCTGCGAATGCGGTTGCGGGAAGGGCCAGTTCAGCTCGCCGCCCGGCTCGGCATCGCCCCGTCGACAGTCCACCGAATCCTCACGACGGCACGCCTCAACCGGCTGTCCTACGCCGACCGTGCCACCGGCGAGCCAATCCGCCGATACGAACACGACCACCCTGGCTCACTCGTGCACGTGGACGTCAAGAAGCTTGGGAACATCCCCGACGGTGGGAGCTGGCGATACGCCGGGCGACGTCAAGGATCGAGGAATCGTGCCGTCACTCCCGGCAAGCCGAAGAACAAGTGGCGCAACCCCAAGCTCGGGTATGCGTTCGTGCACACCATCATCGATGACCACTCGCGCGTCGCCTACACCGAGGTTCACAACGACGAATCCGCTGTCACCGCCGTCGGAGTCCTGCATCGAGCGGTCGAGTGGTTCGCCGACCGAGGGGTCGCAATTGAGCGCATCTTGTCCGATAACGGTGGTGCGTACCGTTCTCACCTGTGGCGAGACACGTGCGAGGCCCTATCGATCACTCCGAAGCGAACGCGGCCATACCGCCCACAGACCAACGGCAAGGTCGAGCGATTTCACCGCACCATGGCCGACGGTTGGGCGTATGCGCGCTGCTACACGAGCGAGAACGAACGCCGCGATGCCCTCCCCGACTGGCTCCACGAGTACAACCAGCACCGACCACACACCGCCTGCGGAGGCCAGCCGCCCTTCTCACGATTGATCAACGTCCCCGGTCAGTACAGCTAGCGACCTGCGTCCAAGTGCACCCGGGTGCATCTGGACGCAGAGGGTTACGGCTGGGCGCTGACGACGAGGGTGGCCTCGCCGCGCACCCCTCCGGGCGTTCGCGATCGTGGTGAGGCGTGCCTAAGCTGGAGGCATGGTCAAGCGCATCGAAACCGACAGCATGGGTCAGATCGAGGTCGACGAGAACGCCTACTGGGGCGCGCAGACGCAGCGCAGCATCGAGAACTTCGACATCGGCCGTGACACGTTCGTGTGGGGGCCCGTCATGGTGCGGGCACTCGGCATCCTCAAGAAGGCCGCCGCGCAGGCGAACGCCGATCTCGAGCAGCTCCCGAAGGACGTCGCGGAGCTCATCGAGAGGGCCGCGGACGACGTCATCGACGGCAAGCTGAACGATCAGTTCCCGCTCGTCGTGTTCCAGACAGGCTCGGGCACGCAGTCGAACATGAACGCCAACGAGGTCATCTCCAACCGCGCGATCGAACTCGCCGGCGGAGAGCGCGGCTCGAAGAAGCCCGTTCACCCCAACGATCACGTCAACCGCGGTCAGTCGTCGAACGACACGTTTCCGACGGCGATGCACATCGCCGTCGTCCTCGACCTCGTCGAGCGCCTCTATCCGGCCGTCACCGAGCTGCGTGACGTGCTCGACGCCAAGGCGAAGGAGTTCGACGACGTCATCTGCGTCGGGCGCACCCACCTGCAGGACGCGACGCCGATCCGTCTCGGTCAGGAGATCGGCGGCTGGGTCGCGCAGCTCGACTTCGCGCTGTCGCAGGTGCGTCAGGCCGAGCAGGCGACGCGGGCGCTCGCGATCGGTGGCACCGCCGTCGGTACGGGGCTCAACGCGCACCCCGACTTCGGCATGCTCGCCGCGCAGAAGATCTCCGAGATCACGGGCGAGAGCTTCCACCAGGCCGACAACCTGTTCGCGTCGCTGTCGGCGCACGACGAGCTCGTCGCCGTCAGCTCGTCGCTCAGGCTGCTCGGCGGGGCGCTCATGAAGATCGCGAACGACGTGCGTTGGCTCGCGTCCGGGCCGCGCAACGGCATCGGCGAACTCGTCATCCCGGAGAACGAGCCGGGCAGCTCGATCATGCCGGGGAAGGTCAACCCGACGCAGTGCGAGGCGATGACGATGGTCGCCACCCGCGTGTTCGGCAACGACGCGACGGTCGGTTTCGCCGGCTCGCAGGGCAACTTCCAGCTCAACGTGTTCAAGCCCGTCATGGCGCACGCCGTGCTGGAGAGCATCCGCCTCATCTCGGATGCGTGCCGTTCGTTCACCGCGCACTGCGCACGTGGCATCGAGCCGAACCGGGAGCGCATCGACGCCAACCTCGCCTCGAACCTCATGGTCGTGACGGCGCTCAACCGTCACATCGGCTACGACAAGGCCGCCGCCATCGCGAAGAAGGCGCACAAGGAGGGCACGACGCTGCGCGAAGCGGCGCTCGCGTCCGGCGACGTGACGGGCGAGGACTTCGACCGCTGGGTCGTGCCCGCCGACATGACGCACCCGTCCGCCTGACGAGCCCTCCCACCGGCGAAGGGGTTGTGGAGGTTCGTGCGCTCAGACGCGCAAACCTCCACAACCCCTTTCGTCGTCTGTCGTCGTCTCGGAGCGTTCAGTCGCGTAGCCCCGTCGAGTCGACGACGCCGCTGAGTACCTTGGCGGAGTGGGCGAGGGCGTCGCGTTCGGCGTCGTTCAGGTCGAGTTCGACGACGCTCTTGACTCCGCTGCGCCCCAGCACCGTCGGCACACCGATGAACAGGTCGTCGATGCCGTACGTGCCGTGCAGCTTCGTCGAGACCGGCAGCGCGGTGTACTCGTCGCGCAGGATGGCGCGGGTGATGCGCGCGAGGGCCATGCCGATGCCGTACGACGTCGAACCCTTCGCGTCGATGATGCGGTAGGCCGCCTCACGCGTGTCGGTGAAGACACGCTCGATCTCCTCACGGCGCCCCGGCACGCTCTCGAGGTCGCGTGACAGCGGCGCGCCCGCGACGTTCGCGGACGACAGTGCGGCCACCTCGGTGTCGCCGTGCTCACCGATGATCGACGCGTGCACGCTCGACGGTGCGACGTCGTACAGCTCGCCGAGCATGAAACGCAGGCGCGCCGAGTCGAGCGTCGTGCCCGAACCGATGACACGCTCGGACGGCAGACCGCTCAACTTCCAGGTGGCGTAGGCCATCACGTCGACCGGGTTGCTGGCGACGAGGAAGATGCCGTCGAAACCCGTATCCATCACGGAGCCGACGATCGAGCGGAAGATCTCGACGTTGCGCCCGACGAGGTCGAGCCGCGTCTCACCCGGGCGCTGCGCCGCACCCGCGGTGATGACGACGAGGTCGGCGTCGGCGCAGTCGTCGTATGACCCCACCGTCACGCGCGTCGGCGACGGCGCCCACACGACGCCGTGGTTGAGGTCCATCACCTCGCCCGTCACCTTCTGGGTGTTGATGTCGATGATGGACAACTCGTGGACGAGACCCTGGTTGACGAGGGCGTACGCGTACGCCACCCCGACGTCACCGGCACCGATGAGAACAACGCGATCGCTCATGACCTCAACGCTACGCCGCCGGCCCGGTCTGTTCCGTCGTGTGGAGCACCTTGCCGGTGCAGTGAACATGAACATCGAATGACAGGCGGGGAGGGCTCGTCACGTGACCGCTGGCCTCAGACACCCGAGCTTGGGAGTTTGGCAGCCTACCCGCGACCCCGCGGGCTTCAGGATCCGGAGCTTGGGAGTTGCGCAGCCAACCCGCGACCCCGCGGGCCTCCGGGGCCCGAGCTTGGGAGTTTCCGCCGCGTGTATTCAGGCTGTACTGCCTCGACAGAGCCCGCGGGGGTGCGGTGCCGCGCCGCCCCGCAGGGTCAAGGTGTCGCGATCTGCACCGTAGAGTTCGTCACTGAAAAGCGAACAGCAGCAAGGGAATCGACGATTGCGTCGGCGTCCGTTGTCGCGTCGAGGTTGGCGACGTTCGTCGTCGACGTCAGCGCGAGCGTCGCGCATCCTGCGGCCTTCGCCGCGCGCAGACCGCTTGGTGCGTCCTCGACGACAAGGCATTCTTCGGCGGCGACCCCGAGACGCTCGGCAGCCACGAGGAACGGGTCGGGGTGCGGCTTGCCGTGCTCGACGTCGTCGAACGTCACGACCACGTCCGGCAGCGGGATGCCCGCGGCCTGCAGGCGCGCCAACCCAAGATCATGCGTCGCCGACGTCACGACCGCACACCGACGGGGCAGCAGCGCCGCGACCGCGTCGACGGCTCCGGGCAGCGCGACGACCCCGTCCGTGTCTGCGAGTTCCATCGCCGTGATGCGGGCCAGCGCGACCTCCGCCTCGCCGGGGCTCAGATGCGGCGCGATCTGCGCGATGATGCCGGACGCCGGCACCCCGTGATGCTGGCCGAGCAGGTGCGGGTCGATGTCGTACTCGCGCGCCCACGCCACCCATGAGCGGATGACGGCGGGCGTCGAGTCGACGAGCGTGCCGTCGTTGTCGAACAGCACGGCCGCGAACGAGCGGCCGGCCAGGGCGGAGAGGTCACCGAGTCGGGGCATGGCTCGATCCCATCACGCCGCCACGCGACGTGCGAGTCCGTAGGCCTCCGCCTCTGGGGTGACCTGTCGAGACGTCGGTGATCGCCTGCCGCAGGGTGGCGGTCCTCCGCTTCCTGGGGGACGACGCCTCGTGGACGTACGCTTGAGGCCGTTTCGACGAGGAGGCCCTCATGCTGCGCACCCTGATGCGAGCCAAGATTCACCGCGCGACCGTCACGCACGCCGACCTGCACTACGTCGGCTCGTGCACCATCTCGTCCGACCTCATGGAGGCCGCCGACCTCGTCGAGGGCGAGCAGATCGACATCGTCGACGTCGACAACGGCCACCGACTCACCACCTACGTCATCGCCGGCCCTGCGGGTGAGGGGCGCATCGGCATCAACGGTGCCGCCGCTCACCTCGTCGGGGTGGGGGACACCGTCATCCTCATCGCGTACGGAATGTTCGGCCCCGACGAGGTCGCGACGCACGAGCCGCGTGTCGTGTTCGTCGACGGCGACAACCGTATCGTCGAACGCGGCACCGACCCCGCCCACGCGCCCGAGGGCTCCGGTCTCGTCGACCCGCGCGACGGCTGAAGCCCCCGCGGCCGGTACACAGGCCCGACGCTGACGTGCGGCCGGCGGGCCGACGGATCAGCTGCTCGACTTTTGTGCATCTGCACGAAGAATGTGCCGCACATTCCTCGTGCAGATGCACATTTCTCGTGCAGCTGCGCTCTCGTGGCGCGGTGAGGCGGGTGGCCCGCTCGTTCAACGGCGCGGCGGGTGCCCGCCCGAGGTCGCTCGTTCAGGAGGCTCGAGCCGCAAGCGCGACGGCCTCGCGCACGGGTGACCTCACGCGCTCGTGGTAGCCGAGTCGCTGCAGGGCGACCTCGCGGAGCTTCTCGCGGCGCAGCGCTTCGCGGTCGGTGTACTTGAGCAGCCCGTCGACCTCGACGATGACGTTCGTCCCCGCCGCGAGGAAGTCGGCGCGCGCCACGAACCGTCCGTGCTCGTCGTACACCTCGAACTGCGGGATGACGGTGTACCCCAACGTCGCCAGCACCCAGCGGGCCCGTGATTCCGCAGCCGACTCGGTTCGCGGATCCGCGAACCGTGCCACCGTTCGTGCATGATGAGCGCCCGCGCGAGTTCCGAAGGCGTCCGCCGCGGCGACGAGGGCATCGGCGTCGAGGCCCAGACGGCGAGCTGCGTCGGCGACGACAAGACCGTCGGGGATGCCGTGGTGGGCCGCGATGTCGATGCCGACCTCGGCCAGGCCCTGCACGGGCCGCGCGATGCCGGCGATGGGGACGTCGGCCGGCCCGGCGCCCCACGGCCGACGCATCGCCAGGCCGGGGCGGGTGCTGGGTCCGTACGGGCGACGGGACATCTCGACCGTGGTCGGCATGGTGAGCACCGGCAGCTGGTGGGCCAGCGCGGCCGTCACACCGGTGAGGTAGCTGCCGGGAATGGCCTCGAGCAGTGCGACCGCCCGCCGCAGGTGATCCTCACGGGCTGCCTGCCAGGGGTCGTCTGGCCCATCTGTGCGCGTGACGCCGCCGGCCATGCCGGGCGCGGGCTGTACGGCGTAGAGACCCTGACCGAGGCGGGTCAGCACACCCGCCTGCCCCCAGCGTCGCAACTGCGAATCGGTGACGCCCGCGCCCAGGGCCTGCGCCCGCGTGAAATGCCCCAGCCGTGACAGTGCGAGGAGCACGTCGGGAATCGTCACGCCGGGGGCGCTCGCGTCGGAGGCGGCCGCACCACGGGCGTTCGGTGAGGGGTCGGTATCGGGGTCGACCGGGTGGTGGACGCTCGCGGCGGTGTCGTTCGGAGTGAAGGCCCGAGCGCCCTGAGGGGCGGTGTCGGAGCGGACCGCGCCGCCGGCGCTCGCGCGGGGGATCGTCGTCATGAGCCCAGCCTGGTCGAGAATGAGGCCCGGCCGCTGAGGCCCTGTGGACAACTCGTCACATCGACGCGGACGGCGCAGCACCTCGTGTCCTGATGGAACTCCCCGCGGGGAGCCAGCCATTCACTGAACGAAACCCAGCTGCGCGAGAAATACGCATCTGCGCGAGGAACGTGCGTCACATTCCTCGCGCAGATGCGCAAAAGGCGAGCAGCTGCAGCGTCAGCCGGGCAGATGCGGACACCCGGGCAGACCCACCGGTCGTACAGGTCAGACAGCCGCTCAGGTCAGACAGCTCAGGCGACGCCCGTGCCGACGAGCGAACCGACGCCGAAGGTGATGGCCATGGCGAGTACGCCGCCACCGACGTTGCGGGCGACGGCGCGTCCGCGCTGGGCGCCACCGATGCGCGCGCTGACGAAGCCGGTGATCGCGAGCGCGATGACGACGGCGACGACCGTCACCGGCACCCTGAGTGACGGCGACGGCAGCAGGATCGCGAGTAGCGGGATGAGAGCACCGAGGGCGAACGACACGAACGACGCACCGGCGGCCGTCCACGGGTTCGCGAGGTCGTCGGGGTCGAGGTTGAGTTCGGCGTCGGCGTGCGCACGCAGCGCGTCCTTCTCGGTGAGCTGGACGGCGACCTCGCGAGCGAGGGGCTCGTCGAGACCCTTGTCGACGTAGATCTGCGTGAGTTCGGCGAGTTCCTCGTCGGGCATCGTGGCGAGCTCGAGCTTCTCCTTGGCGAGGAGCGCCTTCTCGCTGTCGAGCTGCGTCGAGACGGAGACGTACTCGCCGACGGCCATCGACAGCGCACCAGAGACGATGCCCGCGACACCCGCGATGATGATGGGGGTGCGCTCAGCCGTCGCTCCGGCGACACCCATGACGAGGCCGGCGACGGAGACGATGCCGTCGTTGGCTCCGAGAACGCCGGCGCGCAGCCAGTTGAGCTTCGCGGCATGCCCGGCGTCGTGGGCCTCGCCGCTGTGGGGAGTCGTGGTCGTCATGACGCGCATCGTGCGCGATCGACGATGCGAGCGCCACGTAGGTGAGGCTTCGATGAGTCCGGTCACGGTGGCTTCGGCTCAGCCCGCACCCCGAGGGCACGGCCTTGCGGCCGGTCGAACCATCAGGTGCGTCCATCATCCGCACCCTGTGCGCGCCGTCGTGCGGAGCCTCGGATGGACCGCGTCCCCGGCAGGTCGAAAACCCTGCGACAATGGCAAGCATGGCTTTGAAGTCTCGTAACGACGTTCGCAACGTCGCCATTGTCGCCCACGTCGACCACGGCAAGACCACCCTCGTCGACAAGATGCTCTGGCAGGCCGGCGTGTTCGCCGAGCGCGCCACCGTCGAGACCACCGGAGAGCGAGTCATGGACTCCGGTGACCTCGAGCGTGAGAAGGGCATCACGATCCTCGCGAAGAACACCGCGATCCACTACGCGGGCCCCGCCGCGAAGGAGGTCGCGGGCCTCGACGACGGTGAGTTCGTCACGATCAACATCATCGACACCCCCGGTCACGCCGACTTCGGTGGTGAGGTCGAGCGCGGTCTGTCGATGGTCGACGGTGTCGTCCTGCTCGTCGACGCCTCCGAGGGTCCGCTGCCGCAGACGCGCTTCGTGCTGCGCAAGGCCCTCGACGCGAAGATGCCCGTCATCCTGTGCATCAACAAGGTCGACCGTCCCGACAGCCGCATCGCCGAGGTCATCGACGAGGTCTACGAACTGTTCATGGATCTCGACGCGGACGAGGACCAGATCGAGTTCCCGATCGTCTACGCGTCGGCGAAGAACGGCATCGCCTCGACCGTGCGTCCCGACGACGGTGGCCTGCCCGAGGGTGACTCCGTCGAGCCGCTGTTCAAGACGATCCTCGAGACGATCCCCGCCCCGACGTACGAGGAGGGCACGCCGCTGCAGGCGCACGTGACGAACCTCGACTCGGACAACTTCCTCGGCCGACTCGCGCTGCTGCGCGTGTTCAACGGTGAGATCGCCAAGGGCCAGCAGGTGACGTGGTGCAAGGCCGACGGCACGCAGCAGAAGGTGAAGATCACCGAACTGCTCATGACGGAGGGCCTCGAGCGCAAGCCGTCCGAGAAGGCCGCGGGCCCCGGCGACATCATCGCCGTCGCCGGCATCCCCGACATCACGATCGGCGAGACCCTCGCCGACGCCGAGAACCCGGAGCCGCTGCCGCTCATCACGGTCGACGAGCCCGCGATCTCGATGACGATCGGAACGAACACCTCGCCGCTCGTCGGCAAGGAGCGCGGCACGAAGGTGACCGCGCGTCTCGTCAAGGACCGCCTCGACAAGGAGCTCATCGGCAACGTGTCGCTGCGCGTCCTGCCGACCGAGCGTCCCGACGCCTGGGAGGTGCAGGGCCGCGGTGAGCTGGCGCTCGCCATCCTCGTCGAGCAGATGCGCCGCGAGGGCTTCGAGCTGACCGTCGGCAAGCCGCAGGTCGTCACGCGTGAGATCGACGGCAAGCTGCACGAGCCGTTCGAGCGCCTGACGGTCGACACGCCCGAGGAGTACCTCGGCGCCATCACGCAGCTGCTCGCTGCCCGCAAGGGCCGCATGGAGCAGATGACGAACCACGGCACCGGTTGGATCCGCATGGAGTTCGTCGTCCCGGCGCGTGGCCTCATCGGCTTCCGCACCGAGTTCCTCACCGAGACGCGCGGTACGGGTATCGCGCACTCGACGTCCGAGGGTTACGAGCCGTGGGCGGGCACCATCACGACGCGCGTCGCCGGGTCGCTCGTCGCCGACCGCACGGGCCCCGTCACGTCGTACGCGATGGTCAACCTGCAGGAGCGCGGCACGCTGTTCGTCGAGCCGGGCACCGAGGTGTACGAGGGCATGATCGTCGGCGAGAACAGCCGCGCCGACGACATGGACGTCAACATCACCAAGGAGAAGAAGCTGACGAACGTTCGCGCGTCGTCCGCCGACAACTTCGAGAAGGTCATCCCGCCGCGTCAGCTCTCCCTCGAGCAGAGCCTCGAGTTCTGCCGTGAGGACGAGTGCTGCGAGGTCACCCCGACGGCCGTGCGCATCCGCAAGGTCGTGCTCAACGCCGGTGAGCGCGCGCGCACCGCGTCGCGTGTTCGCAACGCGAACAAGAGCTGACCTGATCAGCTGACGATCGACGAACGGCCGGCCACTCTCGAACGAGGGTGGCCGGCCGTTTCGCGTGCGGCAGAGTGGGGCCATGAACAAGAACCGGGAGGGCGTCTGGATCGTTCAGCACGACGAGACGCCCCACAACACCGTCCTCGGGGTGTTCGCGACGGCCGAGGAAGCGGCAGAGTACGCCGACGCGGTGCATGTGAACGACGCCGACGGCGTCATCACCACGGAGTTTCCGATCGGGTTCCGGTTCGAGGACGGGGCGGCGCGCTACCGCCGCTGAGCCTTCGACCCCAGGCATGCAGCCACTGCGCTCTTTGCGTTTCGGCGCGTGGAGGACGAAGGTTGACCTCATGGCTCGGCTTCTCTTCGCGCATGCGCATCCTGATGACGAATCGCTGTGGACGGGTGTGACGATGGCGCATCACGTCGCGCGGGGTGACGAGGTGCACGTGCTCACGTGCACGCTGGGGGAGGAGGGCGAGGTCATCCCTGACGACCTCAAACACCTCGAACTGCCCGCCGGCTCAGCGCGTCCCGACGACGTCGCGGACGAGCTCGCTCCGGTGCGTCGCGAGGAACTGCGCCGCGCGATGACGGCGATGGGGGTGACGTCGTCGGTCGTCCTCGGTGACGACGCCTTCCGCGCCCTCGCGAACCGCCCTGAGGCGCGCACGTACCGCGATTCGGGCATGGCAGGCACGCCGTCGGCATCCCACCCCCGGGCGTTCACGGGCGCCGACATCGAGGCCGTCGCTGCCGACGTCGCCGCGTACGTCGACGCGCTCGCGCCCGACGTCGTCGTCACCTATGACGAGCAGGGCGGCTACGGCCATCCCGACCACATCCGCACGCACGAGGTGACGGTCGCCGCGCTCGCCGCATCGACCGCGCGCCCGAGGCTGTTCATCACCCTGACGCCGCAGTCGTGGGCACAGGAGGATCGCGCCTGGCTGCACGCGATGTGCTCGCCCGAGTTCCTCCACGAGACGGGCTTCGTCGTCCCCGAGCGCGGCGACGCCTACCCGCCGTCCGTCGTGCCCGACGACGAGGTGACGCACGCGGTCGTCGATGACGCGGCCGTCAGCCTCCAGATCAAGGCGCTGCGCGAGCACCGCACGCAGGTCAGCGTCGCCGACGAGGTCTACGCGCTCTCCAACGACGTCGCCGCACGTCTTTCGGGACGTGAGGGGTTCACCGAGTACGACGCCCGCGCTCGCCGCCGCATCGTCGGCGTCGAGAACGCCACGCCGAGCGCGACCCGCCCGGAGCTGATCGCATGACCTCCCACCACGAACCGGTCGACCCCGACCACTACCGCAAGGCCATCGGTCGTCTCGCGACGGGCGTCAGCGTCGTGACGACGCGCGCCGGCGACATCGACCACGCCATGACGATCAACTCATTGACGAGCGTCTCGCTCGACCCTGTTCTCATGCTCATCAGCGTCGAACGCGAGGCCCGCTTCTTCGAGGCGGTCATGGAGCGCGGCGAATGGGCGGTCTCCCTGCTCGGCGCGAGTGCGAAGCCGATCGCGTCGTGGCTCGCGACGCGCGGGCGTCCGCTGCACGGCCAGCTCGACCGCGTGCCGCACCACCGCGGTGACGCGACGGGCCTCGCCCTCGTCGACGACGCCCTCGCGGAGTTCGAGTGCCGCACGGTCTCGACCCTCGACGCGGGCGACCACACGATCGTCGTCGGTGAGGTGCTGACGCTCGCCGTCGGCGACGCTCCCGAGGACGCCCTCACGTATTACCGGGGCGCATTCGGTCGGTTGCGCTGACGCGTCGCTCGTGCCCAGATCGTCGGACGCCGCCGTTCGTGGTGCAATGGTGCGACCCGTGGCGCGGGGTTTTCGCGGGTTCGAGACATGCAGGAGGTCACCGTGGCGGACGACGAGCAGGTGCAGGCGACGCAGCCGGACGGCACGCGTCGGCGCAGGCATCTGGCCTGGTTCGGGGGCGCCGGTGTGCTCGCCGTGGCGGCGATCGGCTACGTCGGGGCCTGCTACCACTACAAGGACACGATCGCGGGCGGTACGACCGTCGCGGGCCGCAGCATCGGCGGGATGACGATGGAACAGGCCTCGCGTCAGGTCTCCGGCCTGCCGGGCCCGGGGGCGCAGCAGCAGGCCACCGTCACGGCCGACGGGCAGAAGTTCGCGTTCGAGCCGTCCAGCGCATGGAAGCCGGACGTGGCGCGCACGCTCGACGGCGTCACCGGGTTCAGCCTGTCGCCTACCCGCCTCATCCATCACATCAGCGGTGACGGCGGCGCCGTCACGCCGCGGTACACGGTCGACGAAGCGGCGCTGGCGCGTCTCGTCAAAAGCTCGGCGGGCACCTCGATCAAGGGCGCGCCCACGCAGGGCAAGGTGAAGTTCATCAACGGTGAGGTCGTCGTCGTCAAGGGCGCGCCGGGCAAGAGCGTCGACGAGAAGGCGGTCGCGAAGGACGTCGCCGAGCACTGGCCGGGCACCACGGCCTACACCACGAAGCTCGTCGACAAGCAGGCCGACGCGACGCAGGACGCCGTCACCGCGTTCGCGGCGGGCGATGCGAAGAAGGCGATGTCCGAGCCGCTGCAGGTCAAGGCCAATGGCGAGACCGTGACGATGAAACCCTCCGATGTCTCCGAGGTCATCTCCTCCGACACGGACGCGCACGGACAGCCCTCCATCAAGGTCGACGCGGACGCACTGCTCGCCCACGTCCTCGAGCGCAGCACCGACATGCAGAACGACATCGCGACGGACGCGAAGGTCGTGTGGAAGGACGGGAAGCCGAGCGTGCAGCCGGGCAAGGCCGGCCAGCAGATCGACGCCTCGAAGGTGCAGTCGGTCGTCGCGGCAGCACTGACGGGCAACCACGTCGCGAACCTGCCCATGAAGCCGATGCAGCCGCAGGTGACCGAGAAGGACATCGACGTCTCGTCGCTGCCCACCACGTCGATGGCGCACTTCGAGTCCAAGTTGCCCGGCGGCGCCGAGAACGCCGCGCGCACCCACAACATCGAGACGGCGCTCGCGACGCTCAACGGGATGGTGGTCAGACCCGGTGAGCAGTTCTCACTGTTGCGTGCCCTGGGGTACTCGTTGACGAAGGAGAAGGGCTACGTCGAGGCGGGCACGCTGCAGGGCGGCATCCACGTCGACGGCATGGGCGGCGGCGTCTCCCAGGTCTCGACGGTGCTCTACAACACGGCGTTCTTCGCGGGCGTGCAGCTCGACGAGCACACCCCGCACGACGTCTACATCGATCGCTACCCGATGGGTCGTGAGGCAACCCTGTGGAACCCCGGCGTCGACAACACGTGGACGAACGACACCGGCCACCTCATCCTCATCAAGGCGGGCACGAGCGGCAACAAGGTCGTCATGGACTTCTACGGCACACGCCAGTACGACGTGTCGACGAAGACGGGGCCGAAGACCGACGTGGTGCAGCCGAAGCAACGCACCGTGAAGGACGTCAAGGGGTGCGAGAACTCCGTCGGAAACGGCACGCCAGGCTTCCAGGTCGACGTGTGGCGCACCCTCAAGAAGGGCTCGAACGTGGTGCGCACCGACAAGATCCACACGAAGTACCAACCCGACGACATCATCACCTGCGTCGGCTCGTCGTGATGTCGGCGCGCCGGTCTTACAGGCCCGCGTGCTCGATGACCAGGTCGGCGACGTCGCCGGCGTGCGAGCGCACGGCCCAGTGCCCGGCGTCGAGACGCCGCACGCGGGACGTCGCGGCGTAGGCCGCGCCGTACGTAGCGATGGGTTCGCGGACGTAGCGGTCCTTCTTCGGCACGACGATCTGAGTCGGCACGTCGGTGCGACGTGGCCCGGAGGTCGCGTCCGCGCTGGAGCCGTGCCGGCGCAGCCCCATGTTGGCGCGGTACAGCTCGAGGCCGTCGAGCATGTCGCGGCGCTCGCGCTCGGCACCGTCGCCGCCCTGCAGCAGCCGGCCGAACGCGCCGCTGCGGATGGCGAGTTCCGGAAGCAGCGGGGTCTGGAAGAACGCGATGTACGTCGACGACGTGGCCTGCTGCGCGAGGAGCAGACGATCGTGGGTCGAACCACGGGCCATCGCGTGCATCCAGCGCGACGCATGATCGAGACATGGGCCCGAGATCGTCGTGAAGCTGCTGACGCAGGAGGCCGCGCCGTCGTCCGTCACGGCCTGCCAGGCCTGGATCGAACCCCAGTCGTGGGCGAGCAGATGGACCTCATGCCCGTTCTCGGCGGCTGCGGTGACGGCCCGATCGACGTCGCGGCGCAACTTGTCGAGGGCGTAGCCGTCGCGTGACGGCGGCGCGTCGGAACGGCCCGACCCGCGGGTGTCGTAGGTGAGGACGTCGGCGCGCGGGATGAGGTGGGGGATCATCGCGTCCCAGACCCGCTGGTCGTCAGGGTAGCCGTGCACCGCGACGACGATGGGACGCTTCGGCGTGTGGCCGGTCGGCATGCCTTCGTCAGACGAGTCGCCAGCCGACGATTCGTCAGCCGACGAGACGGCGAGTCGGTGCCACGTCGCGGCGAGCGTCAGGCCGTCATCGGTGGTCAGGGAGGTCTGTTCGACAGTAGCTTCGTGCGTCGCGGTCGTCATGACGCCACTGTGCCGTACGAACCCGGGGCCTGTCTTGATCTGCGACGCTGCCCGACGCGCCCAGGGGCGGCGCGGCACAATGAACGCGTGAGTACGCCGAGCATCCCGTTCACGCCCGCCGCCGACGTCACGGCGCATGCCGCCACGATCGACGTCGGGCGCATCGCGCACGAGCTGCGTCATCACGAGGTCACCGACGTCCTCGTCAGCGGTGTCGAGCGTGCCGCGTACTCGAGCGACGCGAGCCTGTACCGCGTGCTGCCGCGCGCGATCGTGCGTCCGCGCCACACCGACGACGTGCTCGAGACCCTCGCCGTCGCGCGCAGTCTGGGCGTGCCGATCACCGCACGCGGCGCGGGCACGTCATGCGCCGGCAACGCCGTCGGGCCCGGCATCGTCATGGATTTCAGCACGCACATGAACAAGGTGCTCGACCTCGACGTCGCGAACCGGCGCGCCGTCGTCGAACCCGGCGCGGTGCATCAGAGCCTGCAGCGCGCGGTACTGCCGCACGGGGTGCGCTTCGGGCCGGACCCGTCGTCGCACACGCGATGCACGATCGGCGGGATGATCGGCAACAACGCGTGCGGGTCGCGGGCGTTCGCGTATGGCAAGACGAGCGACAACCTGCTCTCGCTCGAGATGGCGACGGCCGGGGGCGAGCTCGTGCGCCTCGATCACGGGGCGTCGCGCGACGCGCTGACCGCCGCGCACCCCTACCTCGGGCGCCTCGACGACCTCGTCGGCGCGAACCTCGCGACGATCCGGCAGGAGTTCGGGCGCTTCGATCGTCAGGTCTCCGGCTACGCGATGGAGACGCTGCTGCCGGAACGCGGGTTCGACGTCACACGCTTCATGGCCGGCACCGAGGGCACGCTCGGGGTGCTGACGGAGGCCACTGTCGGGCTCGTGACGGAACCGGCGTTCCGCATCCTCGTCGTCCTCGGCTACGACGACATGCCGGCCGCCGGTGACGCCGCGCCGCTCGTGCGTCAGTTCACGCCGACGGCGTGCGAGGGCATCGACCGGCGGCTCGTCGACGTCCTCATCGCGCGGCGCGGCGCGCAGGCCGTCCCGGCGCTGCCGAAGGGGTCGGGGTGGCTGCTCGTCGAGATCGCCGGCGACGATCGCGACGAGGTGCTCGCGCGCGCCGAGGCGTGTCTCGTCGGCTGCGGGGCGATCGACGGGCGCGTCGTGCTCGACGCCGCGGAGACGAGTGCGCTGTGGAAGGTGCGTGAGGACGGCGCCGGCCTTGCGGGGCGCTCGCCGAAGGACCTGCCCGCGTGGCCCGGCTGGGAGGACGCCGCCGTCCCGCCCGAAAAGCTTGGCGCCTACCTGCGTGACTTCGACGCGTTGCTCGACACTTACGACCTCTCCGGGTTGCCGTATGGCCACTTCGGCGACGGGTGCCTGCACATCCGCATCGACTTTCCGCTCAGCGCGCCGGGCGGCACGCAGGTGCTGCACGAATTCCTCGACGAGTCGGCGCAGCTCGTGGCGCGCTACGGCGGGTCGATGTCAGGTGAGCACGGCGACGGGCGCGCCCGCAGCGAGTACCTCAGCTCGATGTACTCGCCGCAGGCGCTCGCGTTGTTCGCCGGCGTCAAGGAGATCTTCGACCCGACGAACCTGCTCAACCCGGGCGTCCTCGTCGATCCCGCGCCGGCGGCGGCCGACGTCCGCATGGCGCACGTACCGCCACTGACGAAGGACCTCGCACTCGCGTACGCGCATGACGGCGGCGACTTCGCGCGCGCCGTCCACCGCTGCACCGGCATCGGCAAGTGCCGCGCGAGCACGATCGGGACGACGAACGTCATGTGCCCGAGCTACGCGGCGACCGGTGACGAGAAGGACTCGACGCGCGGACGCGCGCGGCTGCTGCAGGAGATGGTGCAGGGCGGGCTCTCCGGCGGTTTCGTCAACGACGGTTGGCGCTCGCCGGAGGTGCACGAGGCGCTCGATCTGTGCCTGTCGTGCAAGGGCTGCACATCGGACTGCCCGACGGGTATCGACATGCCCGCGTTCAAGTCGGAGGTGTTGCATCAGACGTACAAGGGGCGCGTGCGTCCGCGCTCTCACTACGCGTTGGGGCAGCTTCCGCGCTGGGTTCGGTTGGGACACAAGGCGTCCGGCGTGTTCAACCTGGCGCTCGCGGTGACGGGCAAGGTGCCGGTGCTCAAGAAGCTCGCCGGCGTCGATCCGCGACGCTCGGTGCCGTCATTGGCGCGTGAGTCGTTCCGTGACTGGTGCCGCACGAACGATGTCGGGTTCTTCGAGGACGCCGACCGTCGTGGCGTGGTGCCGGAGAACGCCGTCGTCATCATGGCCGACACGTTCACCGACCACTTCTCGCCCGAGGTCGGTCAGGCCGCGGTTCGTGTGCTGCGGCGCGCAGGCTGGGAACCGTTCGTCGTCGAACGCGCCGGCTGCTGCGGTCTGACGTGGATCTCCACGGGCCAGCTCGACGGGGCGAAGAAGCAACTGCGCGGGTTGATCGGCGACCTCGCGCCCGTCGTGCGTCGTCACGTGCCCGTCATCGGGCTCGAACCGTCGTGCACGGCCGTGCTGCGCGGTGACGCCGCCGAGCTACTGCCCGGCGACGAGGACGCCGCGCTGGTGGCGCGCTCGACGTCGACGCTCGCGGAGTTCCTCGCCGGTGACGACCGGTGGACGGCGCCCGACCTGTCCGGTGTCGACGTGGTCGCGCAGCCGCACTGTCACCACCACGGCGTCATGGGGTGGTCACCCGATGCGGCGCTGTTGCGCGACGCCGGCGCCAACTTGCAGCAACTCGGCGGATGCTGCGGCCTCGCAGGCAACTTCGGCGTCGAGCAGGGGCACTACGAGGTGAGCGTCAAGGTCGCCGAACAACAGCTGCTGCCGGCGATGGACGCGAAGCCCGACGCTGCGCTGCTCGCCGATGGGTTCTCGTGCCGCACCCAGATCGCCGACCTCACCGAACGTCGCGGCATCCACCTCGCGCAGTTGCTCGACGACGCTCAAGGTGGTCAGGGCGTCTGAGCCCTGAGTGCAGGCAGGGGGTCAACGGCGTCTCTCGAGGCATCGCCCTGCCTGCGCGCGTGGATCTCTGACCGGATTCGCGTCGTGCGCGACGCGTTTCCGGGCGATGATCGCGGAGGCCGGTGCCTCGGTGGTCAGTTCGGCTGGAGGTAGACGTACCTGTGGTGCGTCGTGAAGCCGAGCGATTCGTACAGAGCGATGGCCGGTGCGTTGTCGGCGGCGACCTGCAGGTACATCGACGCCTCGTCGGCGCGGAGCGCTTCGTCGGCGCAGGCGCGCAGGAGTTGTCGTGCGAGGCCCTGACGGCGGACGTCGGGGCGGGTGGCGAGGGCGAACACTCCGGCCCATCCCGGCGACAGCGCCAGGCGAGCGTGGGCGACGGCTCCCGAGGGCGCGCCCGCCGCACCGGAGGTGATGCCGTCCGTGTCAACGGGCGGCGTGAGCGCGAGGAAGACCTGCTTCTCGGAGCCTTCCAGGACGCGCCGGGCGTCACTCTCGTGCGTGCGGGCCCGGTCATCGGCGAGCGACCACCACGCGTCGTCGAGGGCGGGGGAGACGTTCGTGCGCATCGAGCTGGTCGACGTGCGCCGCGCAGCCGCAGCGACGTCGGCGCTCGCGGCCGTCATGACACGTACCGGGCGGAGCGCCTCCCAGCCGAGAGTGGTGGCCTCCTGGACGAGGGGGTCGTCGTCGGCCGAGAAGCCGGGTGAGAGAGGCACCTGGATCAGGGGCGGCAGCGCTCGAGCGTCGTACCAGCGTCGAACGGTGGCAAGCGCGTCGGCCGTCGACGGGCCGGGTTCGCCGAGGACGAGAGCCGAGTTGGCACGCCCGGTGTAACCGCCGGCAGCGCGCAGCATCCAGCGTCCGAACCACTCACGTTCGTGGGGCGGCCAGCCGTCCGTCATGAGCTCTTCGAGATCCTCGACGGAGACCGCGCGATGCGGCGCGCCACGCCGGCCGGGGCGTGGGCCGAGCGCCTTCGCCGTCACGATGTGCGTGATGGCGACGCGCACCTCGCCGCGCCGGGTGTCGACGATGACATGGCCAACGTCGACGGAGCGGACGGTGCCGACGATGTCCGTCAGGGTCGCGTTCGCGTCGAGCGTGCCTGCGGCGGCGGCGATCTCGCCGGCTGTCAGCCGCCGGCGAATCATGACCCGTGCGCCCTCTCGCAGGGTGGAAGCAAGGGTGGGCTTGTTTTCGGCGGAGTCGCGCACATCGGCATACTAGGAGGCAACCATCCGAACATCGCACCGTGACGCTCGGATACCAAGAACGTTCGCTGTCCGCATCTCGCCTCTGCACGGGTCGGCCGGCGGGCGCAACGCGACCACCGAGGAGCTACCCGTGACGTACGTCATCGCCCAGCCCTGTGTCGATGTCAAGGACAAGGCCTGCATCGAAGAGTGCCCCGTCGACTGCATCTACGAGGGTGAGCGTTCGCTCTACATCCACCCCGACGAGTGCGTCGACTGCGGCGCGTGCGAGCCGGTGTGCCCCGTCGAGGCCATCTACTACGAGGACGACACGCCCGAGGAGTGGGCCGACTACTACAAGGCCAACGTCGAGTTCTTCGACGACCTCGGCTCGCCCGGTGGCGCCGCCAAGATGGGCGTCATCAAGAAGGATCACCCGATCATCGCCGTCCTGCCCCCGCAGAACCAGGACTGACGACCAGGGCTGGTGGCCAGGGCTGACGGTGAGGCCTGACGAGGACCGGCAGGCCGACGTCTGTGCCCCAAAGGTGCTGGGCGCTTGCGTGCCTGCACGCGAACCTCGCTCGCGCCAATAGAATCCTGCCCTTTCGAACCCCGCGCCAATCGAACCCCCGCGCGAGCTGCTGACGGCTCGTGCGGGGGTTCGTCGTGTCCCGCACCCATATGCGATCTACGTCCACCTTCGCGATCTACGTCCCCTTCGGCGATTCCTGTCCACATCGGCGATTGTCGTCCACATTCACGTCGTCGCCGCAGCATGGGGGTCGACCGCGAAGGTGGACGACAATCGCAACAGTGGACGAAGATCGCAGAGGGGGAGGCGGTTCGCCGAGATGGACGGAAATCGCGAATGGTGACGAAGATCGCAGGAGTGGACGCCGTTCGCCGATGGGCGTTCGGCCCTGGCGGCGCGGGGGTTCGGGCAGGGTGGGGATGTCGGTGGCAGGTGCGAGAATGGCGGCATGGCGCTCAACCTTCCTGACTTCCCCTGGGATTCGCTGGCCGCGGCCAAGGCGCGCGCGAGTGAGCACCCTGACGGCATCGTCGACCTCAGCGTCGGCACGCCCGTCGATCCGACGCCGCAGATCCTGCAGGACGCACTCGCGGCCAACGCCGACGCCCACGGTTACCCGCAGGTGTGGGGGACCCCCGATCTGCGTGAGGCGATCGCCGCCTGGTACGCACGCCGCCGCAACGCGAGCCACGTCGACCCCGACGGCGTCATGCCCACGGTCGGTTCTAAAGAACTGGTCGCGTGGCTCCCGACGCTGCTCGGCCTGGGCGCCGGGGACGTCGTCGCCTTTCCCGAGGTCGCCTACCCGACGTACGACGTCGGCGCTCGCCTCGCGGGCGCGACGCCGCGTCCGATGCGGGGCCTCACCGAGTTCGGGCCGCAGGCGCCGAAGCTGCTGTGGATCAACAGCCCCGGCAACCCGAACGGCAAGGTTCTCGGTGTCGAGCACCTCAAGAAGGTCGTCGACTGGGCACGCGCGCGTGGCGTCATCGTCGCGAGCGACGAGTGCTACGCCGAGCTCGACTGGCGTGACGGCGCCGGCGAGGCGGGGCAGCTGAGCGCCCCGAGCATCCTCGACGACCGCGTGTGCGGTGGAGATCACACCGGGCTGCTGTCGGTGTACTCCCTGAGCAAGCAGTCGAGCCTTGCCGGATACCGTGCGAGCTTCGTCGCGGGTGACCCAGCGATCGTCAAGCAGCTCGTCGACGTTCGCAAGCACGCCGGCATGATCGTGCCGTGGCCGGTGCAGCGGGTGCTCAAGACGGCGGTCGAGGACGACGCCCACGTGGCCGCCCAGAAGGCGATCTACGCGCGCCGCCGCGCCGCTCTCAAACCTGCGCTGGAGGCGGCAGGCTGGCGGATCGACGATTCCGAGGCCGGTCTGTACCTGTGGGCGACGCAGGGACGCCCCTGCCGCGAGTCGATCGACGCGCTCGCCGAGCTCGGCATCCTCGCTGCGCCGGGCGACTTCTACGGCGTCGCGGGCGAGCAGCACGTCCGCATCGCGCTGACGGCCACCGACGAACGGATCGACGCCGCTGTGAGGCGCCTCACAGCGGGTTGACGGAGAGTCAAAGTTTTTCCTCTACCCGGTGGTAGCGGATTAAAAGCAGCGGAAATTCTCAGGTAACGTCTCATTCGCTAACCCGGTACACCCCTGCCGGTCCGCAAGGAGGAAAACCCACATGACTTCTCAGGGCAACGCCACGTTCACGGCCGACGACAAGGAACTCGAGTTCCCGATCGTCGAGGCCGTCGAGGGCTGCAGCGGCTACGACATCTCGGCGCTCATGAAGGAGACGGGCAACGTCACCCTCGACGTCGGCTTCGTCAACACCGCGTCGTGCAAGTCCGCCATCACCTACATCGACGGTGACCAGGGCATCCTGCGCTACCGCGGTTACCCCATCGACCAGGTCGCGGAGAACGCCTCGTTCCTCGAGGTCGCCGCGCTCCTCATCGACGGTGAGCTGCCGTCGCAGGCTCGTCTCGACGAGATCACCCAGGCCGTCGCGAAGGCGTCCGTCCTGCCCGAGGGCCTGGAGAAAATCTTCGACGCGTTCCCCAAGGGCGCGCACCCGATGCTGATCCTCGCCTCCGTCGTCCCGGCGCTCGGCACGTACTACGCCGACGCGCTGTCGGTGAAGGACGACGCCGCGATCGACAAGGCGACGGCCGTCCTGCTGGGCGCCGTCCCGACGCTTGCCGCGTACTCGTACCGCAAGTCGATCGGTGAGTCGTTCATCGCGCCCGACGCCTCGCTCGGGTACGTCGAGAACTTCCTGCACATGATGTTCGGCGGCGACGTCGACCAGGCCACCGCCGATGCGCTCGACATGCTCTTCACGCTGCACGGCGACCACGAGCAGAACTGCTCGGCCTCGACCGTCCGCATGGTTGGTTCCGCCGAGGCGGACCTGTTTCAGTCGATCACCGCCGGCATCGGCGCCCTCTCGGGCCCGCTGCACGGTGGCGCGAACTCTGCTGTTCTCGAGATGCTCGAGAAGATCCAGTCGACGGGCGACTCGGCCGAGGACTTCATGGACAAGGTGAAGAACAAGGTCGACGGCGTGAAGCTCATGGGCTTCGGCCACCGCGTCTACAAGAGCTACGACCCGCGCGCCGCCATCGTCAAGAAGGCGACGCACTCGATCCTCGAGAAGAACGGCAAGGACGAGCAGCTCGAGCTCGCCATGGGCCTCGAGGAGCGCGCGCTGAAGGACGACTACTTCGTGCAGCGCAAGCTGTACCCGAACGTCGACTTCTACACGGGCCTCATCTACAAGTCGATGGGCTTCCCGACGAACATGTTCACCGTCCTGTTCGCCATCGGCCGCATGCCCGGCTGGATCGCGCAGTGGCGTGAGCAGAACAAGGACGCGGCGAAGAAGATCGGCCGTCCGCGTCAGGTGTACGTCGGCGCGACCGAGCGCGACTACCCGACGAAGTGACGCCGGCGCGGCGCTGATCGCGTTCGCACCGTCGGACGAAGGGGCTGTTCACCATCGAGGGTGAGCAGCCCCTCCCTCATGCCTGACGTCCGGCCGGTACGACGGCCTTCCCCGCGTCAGGGACGGGGGGGTGTCGCCCCACGCAAGAGCGCGCGCTGGGTTCGATTGGTCGCAGCGGCGAGCGGCGGGCGTCAGCCGATGAACGCGATCCCGAACGTCGCGAGCAGGCCCAGCAGCAGGAAAAGAGCGACGATGCGCTGCATCCTGCTCGCGCCGCTCATCGACGACGCGGCCTGCAGATCCGGCGCCGAGTAGGCGTCGAAGCCACTCTCGCGGACCTGGTCGCGCTCGCTGACGGGCACCCGCGTCTCGTGCAGCTCCCGCAGGTCCTCGCGTGGGGTCGGGCCGTTCAGGTGCGTTCGGTCGGGGTGGCTCGTCATCGTCGTCTCCTCGTGCGTGGGGCGCTCACAGTGTGACGCCTGGCTGACGGTCCGTGGGGTTGAACGGGTGATGAAATGCCGCGGGGCGCCGCGGCTCGGATGGTCGCGACCCCGCATGCCCGCCTGTGGCGTCAGTTCTTGTGCAGGTCCGCGTTGAGCTCGATGCCCCTGCCGGCGCGGGCGCGGCACTCGACGGCGCCCGTCTCGGAGTTGCGCAGGAAGAGCATGTTGGCGCCACCGGAGAGCTCGACGGCCTTGGTGACGGTGCCGTCGGGCATCGTCACCTTGGTGCCGGCGGTGAGGTAGAGGCCGGCCTCGACGACGCAGTCGTCACCGAGCGCAATGCCGAGGCCCGATTCGGCGCCGAGCAGGCAGCGTTCGCCGAGGCTGACGCGCTGCGTGCCGCCGCCCGACAGGGTGCCCATGATCGAGGCGCCGCCGCCGATGTCGGAGCCGTCGCCGACGACGACGCCCTGCGTGATACGCCCCTCGACCATGGAGTGCCCGAGCGTGCCGGCGTTGAAGTTGACGAAACCCTCCTGCATGACGGTCGTGCCCTCGGCGAGGTGGGCGCCGAGACGCACGCGGTCGGCGTCGGCGACGCGGACACCGCTGGGCGTGACGTAGTCGGTCATGCGCGGGAACTTGTCGATGCTGAAGACGCTGACGGGGCCGCGCTGACGCAGACGCGCGCGCGTCATCTCGAAGTCGTCGACGGCGCACGGGCCGAAGTTCGTCCACACCACGTTGGCGAGCCGGCCGAAGATGCCGTCGAGGTTGATGGTGTTCGGCAGCACGAGGCGGTGGCTGAGCAGATGCAGGCGCAGGTACGCGTCGGGGGCGTCGTCCGGGGCGGCGTCGAGGTCGATGACGGTGCGCACGACCTTCGTCGTCACCGTGCGCGCGTCGTCCTTCGTCTCGAGGGCGGTGAGCGCGGACGGAGCCTTGGTGGCGTCGTCGGGCGTGCCGAGCGCGGGGGAGGGGTACCACGTGTCGAGCGTGGTGCCGTCGGCGGTCACGGTGGCGAGGCCGTAGCCCCAGGCGGTGCGTGCATCAGTCATGCCGCCCAGGCTACCGAGGGGTTCGCGGCTGTGGGTGGGCTCGTCCGGGTGGCGGGCCGACTCGTCTGCGATTCGCGCACACATTCGCTCCCCGGGCGATGGACGTTCGTCTCCCGTGCCAAGGTTGTCGGCGACGGGTCATAGGGTGTAGGCATGGCTTCTCTGGACCTGACGCAGGACGTCGTCGCGCTCACCGAATCGGTGTGCAACATCGAGTCGGTCTCCCTCGATGAGAAGAACCTCGCCGACGCGATCGAGGCCGAGCTCGCGACGCTCGACCACCTCGACGTCGTGCGCGACGGCAACACGATCGTCGCCCGCACGAACCTGGGGCGTGACGAACGCATCGTCCTCGCCGGCCACATCGACACGGTGCCGCTGACGAAGGATCCCGCCAACCTGCCCGTCAAGCGTGTCGGCGGCAAGCTGCACGGGCGCGGCACGACCGACATGAAGGGCGGGGTGTCCGTCCAGCTCAAGATCGCCAAAGAACTGACGGAGCCGAACCGCGACATCACCTTCGTCTTCTACGAGGGCGAGGAGATCGAGGATCAGCACAACGGTCTGGGGCGCATTGCGCGCACCCGACCGGAGCTGCTCGAGGGGGCCGCGTTCGCCGTCCTGCTCGAGCCGACCAACGGCGGTATCGAGGGCGGCTGCAAGGGGACGCTGCGGGTTCACGTGCGCACCAAGGGAATCGCCGCCCACTCGGCGCGGCCCTGGAAGGGTGACAACGCCATCCACAAGGCTGCCGACATCCTCAACCGGTTGCGTGAGTACGAACCGCAGACGGTCACCGTCGACGGTCTCGACTACCACGAGGGCCTCAACGCGGTGAACATCTCCGGCGGCATCGCGGGCAACGTCATCCCCGACGCGTGCACGGTGACGGTGAACTACCGCTTCGCGCCGGACAAGAGCGCCGAGGACGCGCTCGCGTACGTCACGACGTTCTTCGATGGTTTCGACATCGAGTGCGACGATCTCGCCGGGGGCGCCCGTCCCGGTCTCGACCGCCCGGCGGCCAAGGCGTTCGTCGACGCGCTCGGCCTGCCCGTCGTCGCGAAGGAGGGGTGGACGGACGTCGCGCGCTTTTCCGCCGTCGGCGTGCCTGCGGTCAACTTCGGCCCCGGGGACCCGAACGTCGCCCACATGGACGACGAGTGGTGCCCCGAGGATCAGATCGTCACCGCACTCGAGCTGCTCAAGGGATGGCTGGCCTGATGGCGCACCACGACGACGAGCGCGACGCGCGTAGCGCCCGCGGGAGCGAGGAGATGGTCGACGTCGCGTCGCAGCCCGGCCCGGTTGCCGATTCGGGTCTCGCGGCCCGCCGTGACGAGGCAGAACGCCGCAAGGCCGGCCCCGAGCACGACTACCACAAGGGTGCCGTCACGCTGCGCGGCAAGCACGTGCCTCGCACGACGACCGACCAGCGACTGCTCGACTCGAACTTCGAGGCGGACTGGGTCCACACCGACCCATGGCGCGTCATGCGTATCCAGGCTGAGTTCGTCGAGGGCTTCGGCGCGCTCGCCGAGCTGGGGCCCGCCATCAGCGTGTTCGGCTCGGCGCGGCTCAAGTCCGAGCATCCGGCGTACGCTGTGGGCGAGCAGGTGGGGCGCGCCCTGGTCAAGGAGGGCTTCGCCGTCGTCACCGGCGGGGGCCCGGGCGCGATGGAGGCCGCGAACAAGGGCGCCTTCGAGTCAGGCGGCACGTCCGTCGGGCTCGGCATCGAACTGCCCTTCGAGACGGGGCTCAACCGCTTCGTCAACCTCGGCGTGAACTTCCGCTACTTCTTCGTGCGCAAGACGGTGTTCGTCAAGTACACGCAGGGCGCCATCGTGCTGCCGGGCGGTGTGGGGACGCTTGACGAGATGTTCGAGGCGATCACGCTCGTGCAGACGCAGAAGGTGACGCACTACCCGATCGTGCTCGTCGGCACCGCGTTCTGGAGCCCGCTTCGCGAATGGTTGCGCGCGACGGTGCTCGCCGAGGGCATGATCTCCGAGCGCGACGTCGACCGCATGGTCATCGTCGACACCGCAGAAGAAGCCATCGCGTTCATCCGTGACGCTCACCGCGCCGCTCGCGCGGGCGAGCGTCCCGTCGAGGCCTGAGGAGCACCATCATGATGATCGTCCTCATCGTCGTCCTGATCGTCATCATCGGGGCGCTCGTCGCGGTTCTCGCCGGGCGCATCGGCGTCGACTCGATGTCGGGCCCGAGCAGCACGTCATCGTTCGAGTTGCCGCCCGGCCCCCTGGGCGCGCAGGGCGTGGACGCCGTTCGTTTCGACCAGGCACTGCGCGGGTACAACATGGGTCAGGTCGACGCGGTGCTCGACCGCCTGTTCGAAGAGATCGGTGAGTTGGAATCGCAGCTCGGCGAGAAGCCCGACGGTGCGCGCGCCACGACGGCTCGCCCTGACGCCGTGGCCGACGCGGAGGGTGCGTCTCGTAGCCGCCCGGCCGGTGACGAGGCGGCCGAGATCGTCCAGTTCCGTCGTCGCGAGCGCCGTTCGCTCGGGCACGAGCGCGAGGACGAGGCGTCTGAGACCGCGGTGCGCGGGGCCGTGGCGCTCGACAAGGGCGATGAGCCAGTTGGCAGTGATGCACCGGGAGGCCGGCACACGGCGTCGCGGGAGTCGTCGAGCGACCGCGACGCATGAGCCTGCTCGTCGTCGGTGACGGCGGTGTCGCCCGCTGCGCATGGGCCACGAGCGCGCCAGATTACGTCGCCTATCACGACGACGAATGGGGGCGACGGGTGCGCGGTGAGCGGGAACTGTTCGAGCGGCTGACGCTCGAGTCGTTCCAATCGGGGTTGTCGTGGCTGACGATCCTGCGCAAGCGTGAGGCGTTCCGGGCGGCCTTCGTCGGGTTCGAGCCGGATGCCGTGGCGGCGTTCGGGGCTACCGATGTCGAGCGGTTGATGGGCGATGCCTCGATCGTGCGTAATCGCCGCAAGATCGAGGCTGCGGTGACGAACGCGCGCGCCGTCGTCGAGCTGCGTGCCGACGGTGGGCTCGAGGCGCTCATCGACACCTTCCCGCCTGCGGCGCACGAGCGCCCGACGACCGTGGCGGACGTCGTCGGGTCGTCGGACGAGTCGGCCGCGCTCGCGAAAGAACTGAAACGGCGCGGCTTCGCGCACGTCGGACCCACGACCTGCTACTCGCTCATGCAGGCGTGCGGGTACGTCAACGACCACGCAGCAGGGTGTGTTGCCGGCGACGCCATCGAACGTCTGGCGGGGTGAGGTCAAGGCGCCCGGTGCCCGGCGCCGTCGGCGGGTCGGGCGTGACGGCTGCGTCGTTGGCGTGATCCCTCCGAGCATCACGTTGACGGCGGGGGTGCGCGCCGAACGCAGGCAATCTGTGCCGTGCCACCTAGGGACCGTCGCTCGGCACCCCCTCGGCACCCCAGACTACCGGCGGGGACGACCGTCAGACACAGGGTGCCCTTCGCGCGGCTCTGGGAGCCCCAGCTTGCGAACGGAGGGAGCGACGGGCCGCCGTCGCCGTAGGCGAATGTGGACGAAAATCGCCGATGGGTCAGCGGCCCTCGAAGGTCGGGGGTTGCTTGGTGAGGAAGGCGTCGACGGCGCGTCGGTGATCGTCGCTCGATCCCGTGCGGATCATGAGCGGCTCCTCGTGGGCCAACGACTCCACCAGCGAGTGGTTCGACGCGAATTCGAGCGCATCGCGCATCGCGGCGTAGGCGAGGGTCGGGCCGGCCGCGAGTCGGGCCGCCCATGACTGCGCTGCGGCGAGGGCGTCGTCCTCGATGCGGTTGACCAGGCCGATGCGCAGGGCCTCGTCGGCGTCGATCGTCCGCGCATCGAAGAGCAGTTCGCGCGCGCGGGCCGAGCCGACGAGTCGCTGCAGGCTCCAGCTCGCGCCCGTGTCGCAGCTGAGCCCGATGCCCGCGAACGCCGTCGTGAACTTGGCCGTGGGCGCGGCGATCCGGAAGTCGGCCAGCATCGCGAGCGACAACCCGGCGCCTGCCGCAACGCCGTTGACGGCGGCGATGACGGGCTTCGGCATCTGCGCGAGCGTCGTCGCGATCGGGTTGTAGTAGCGCGACACCGACTCGAACGGGCCCTTCGACCCCGCACCGAGCTGCTCGGCGTGCTCACGCAGATCCTGGCCGACGCAGAATCCGCGCCCGGCCCCCGTCAGGACGAGGGCTCGGATCGACGCATCGTCGGCGACCTGCCTGACGGCGGCGAGCAGCGCGGTCTTGCTCGTGTCGGTCAGTGAGTTGAGCGAGTCGGGGCGGTCGAGCGTGACGGTGGCGACGCCGTCGCTCACGTCGACGAGAACTTCAGAGGTGGCAGACATGGTGACGAGTTTCACACATGGATTTCGTCTGCCTGGCAGGACGCGCAATAATGGTGGGTAACAAGCTGATCGACGAGCACACCGGCCCCCTTGCGAGAGCGGGGAGTCGTGTTCGTCGCGACGGAGGATCGCGGCACGCTTCGACGATGTGGCAGAACCTAGCGCGCCGTGTGGCGCGTTCTCGAAAGGGGTCAACCCATGGCAGCGATGAAGCCGCGGACCGGTGACGGTCCCCTTGAGGTCGCGAAGGAAGGCCGCAGCATCCTGCTGCGCATGCCGCTCGAAGGCGGCGGACGTCTCGTCGTCGAGATGAACGCCGACGAGGCCAAGGCCCTCGGCGCCGCGATCACCGACTGCGTCGGCTGACGCGTTCGTCACGCACCGCTCGAAACAGGCGCCTCATCCCTCCGGGGATGAGGCGCCTGTTCGCGTCGTGCCAGCGCCGGCGGCTGGGTGGCAGCGCGACAGGCAGCCGCGCTGTGTGTCGCCACTCGTGTTCACGAAACTCGTGGCCGAGGGCGAGCAGGCGGGCGTCAGCCCTTGGCGTGCCTCGTGCTCGCGCAACTCGTCGCAGAGGGCGCGCAGGCCGGCGTCAGCGTTTGACGCAGACGAGGAGGCCGTCGCCGACGGGCAGGAGCGTCGTGAGCAGGTCGTCACGTTCGCGCAGCTCCTTGCCGAGGGCGCGCAGACGCTTCGTCGTCTCGTCGCGCACCGCGGGGTCGGCGACGCGGTCATGCCACAGCATGTTGTCGAGTACGATGACGCCGCCGCGCCGCACGAGACGCAGCGCCTGCTCGACGTACGCGGGGTATTCGTCCTTCTCACCGTCGACGAGGACGAGGTCGTAGGCGGCATCCGCGAGGCGCGGCAGCACCGTCAGGGCGCTGCCGGAGATGATGCGGGTGCGCTGGGGCGGGTAACCCGCGCGCTGGTACGCCGCGCGGGCGGCGCGCTGGTGTTCCATGCTGATGTCGATCGTGGTGAGCACCCCGTCAGCCGGCATGCCGTCGAGCAGCCACAGCCCGGACGAACCGGCGCCCGTGCCGATCTCGACGACGGTGCGCGCCGCCGTCGACGCCGCGAGCATGCGCAGGGCAGCGCCCGCGGCGCTCGTCACCGGGGTGGCGCCGAGGTGCTCGCCCTGGATGCGGGCAGCCTCGATGTGCTGGGGCTCGTCGGCGAAATCCTCGGCGTACGCCCAGCTCGCGGGCTTGAAACTGGTCATGGGGGACATCCTAGGGGCGCTCGCAGCCCCACCCGATCCGTGGGTCGGCGCGCGGCTGTGCGCCGATGGCGGCTCCAGGCCCAGTGCAGCCGACTCTGCGCGCAGTGCGGCGCCAGCCCCTGTGCAGCCCACTGTGCGCGGATGACGGCCGTCGAGCTCCGCGGCCCGAGGCGCTCGACGTCTCAGCAGCAGGGCAGCGTTCGGAATGCGCGACAAGAATGCAGCATTCGCAATGGGCCTTCCGCATCCTGAACGCAACTGGGCGTCAGCGGCACGAGGCGGCCAGCCGGCGGGTCCCTCAGCAAGTCCACAGGCATGCCGGGGATAATGGATGCTCGCGGCGCGCCAGCGCCGAGATGCGGTCGGGAGGACCCATGTCGATGTCGAACCCCCGGGGCGCAGTTGCCGACCCCGTTCACCCCGTCAACACGCGCTCGCGTGTGCGTGTCGCCGAGCAGGCGCCGCCTGGCTGGCAGCCGCCGACGTGGGAGGAGATCGTCACCGAGCACAGTGCGCGCGTCTACCGACTCGCCTACCGCCTCACCGGCAACGTCCACGACGCAGAGGACCTGACGCACGACGTCTTCGTGCGCGTGTTCAATTCGCTCGGTTCGTACCGCCCCGGCACCTTCGAGGGCTGGCTGCACCGCATCACGACGAACATGTTCCTCGATCGCATGCGCCGCAAGCAGCGCATCCGCTTCGACGCCCTGGCCGACGACGCCGACGGCCGGCTGCCCTCCGGAGCGGCCGGGCCCGAGCAGGTCGTCCTCGACGCGCAGTTGGACGACGACGTGCAGCGCGCGCTCGACGCGCTGGCCCCCGACTTCCGCGCGGCGGTCGTGCTGTGCGACATCGAGGGCCTCACGTACGAGGAGATCGCCCAGACTCTCGGACTGAAGCTCGGCACGGTGCGTTCACGCATCCACCGCGGCCGGGCCGCCCTGCGCGAGTCGCTCGCGCATCGCTCGCCCGCCGCTCGTGAGGCGCGACGTCGTAGCGTCGTCCAGGCCGCGAAGGAGGGGCTCACGCGACGCCCGGCCGTGGGGCTCACGTGATCCGCCGGTATCGCTCGGGGCACCTGGGCGAAGCCATCGACCTGTACGTCGACGGCAGACTCGACGCGGTGTCGATGCGGTGCGCGGCGCGCCACCTGCTCGTGTGCTCGGTGTGCCGCCGTGACGTCGACGCGGAACGCGCCATCGTTCGTGAGGTGCGCGCGGTGCCCGTCGACCCCGACCGTCATGCTTCCCTCGTCGCAGGGCTGCTCGCTCTGGCGCCGGAGTGCGCGTCGCGGCCGCCGTCAGCGGCGCCTGGCTCCTGCGCCGACGAGGCCATGGTGCTGGAGGCGGCGCCCCACCGCGCTGCGGCTGGTTCCCGGGAGGACGAGATCGCGTGGCAGGATGCCACGCGCCAGCACCCGGCAGCGCGCCGGCGCCGCTCGAACGTGCGGGCGGGGCTCGTCGCGGGTCTCGCGGGCCTCGGCTCGACCGCGGCATGCGTGGGCGCGTTCGTGCTCGTCACACCGTCGCATTCCGCGCCGATGGCGCCGGAGCGCAGCCGCATGGCGAGCGTCGGAAGCGACAGGATCGCGCCCCCGACGATCGATGTCGCGGGCAGCCGCGAGGTCACGCACGGTGAGCGGGTGACGGTGAGTCGCGCCGGATCAGGCAGAATGGCCCCATGAGCGAGTTCGCAGGGGTGACGTACGCGTGAACATTCCATTCATCGACATCAACTCGGGCGAATTCATCATCATCGTCATCATCGCTCTCGTGCTCATCGGGCCGAAGCGGTTGCCGGGTTATGTCGACAAGCTGCGCACGTTCATCCGCACCGCGCGGGAGATGGCCGAGGGAGCGAAGACGCAGCTCAAGACGGAGATGGGCCCCGAGTTCCAGGACGTCGACTGGCGCCAGTACGACCCCCGCCAGTACGACCCGCGCAAGATCGTGCGCGAGGCGCTGTTCGACGATCCCGACGCCGACATCGCGGGCGAGATCGGGCTGAGAGAGCGCACCGCGCAGTCGACCGGCGCGACAGCGGCGGGCGCCGTGGGTGCGGCCGGCGCAGCTGCATACAGCAGCGATAGCGGAGCCGACGGCGTCGGGGCCGGAGGGATCGGAGCGGAGGGCACCGGCGGTGAGGACGCCTACGGCGTGCCGGCCGCCCCGCGCTCCCTCGTCACTGCCGAATACCACCCCGACCGCGTCACGCCCTTCGACGACGACGCCACCTGAGCTCGACCGAACCGGTGCCGGTCGAGCGCTGACCGACCTCGCGGGGGAGTTTCAGCTTCCGCGCACACCGACGAGAGCCGCAACCCTGACGTGCAGGGTTGCGGCTCTCGTCGGTGTGCTCGCTGTGCGCGAGCGGCGCGTCAACTCACAGCTTGGTACTCGGCGTCAGCCCGAGGCTGCGTCCGGCGAGGCCGCGAGCGCGCGTGCCGAGGCCCTTGGCGATGCCGCGCAGGGCGACGGCGGCGGGCGCGTCGGGGTGGCCGACGACGACGGGGATGCCGTGGTCGGCGCCCTCACGCAGGGTCGTGTCGAGCGGGATCTGGCCGAGCAGCTCGACGGGCGCGCCGATTGACTGCGTCAGCGATTCGGCGACGGTGGCGCCGCCGCCCGCGCCGAAGATCTCCTGGCGCGTGCCGTCGGGCAGTTCGAGCCAGGACATGTTCTCGATGACGCCGGCGACGCGCTGCTTCGTCTGCAGGGCGATCGCACCGGCGCGCTCGGCGACCTCGGCGGCGGCCTGCTGCGGCGTCGTCACGACGAGGATCTCGGCGGTCGGGATGAGCTGCGCGACGGAGATCGCGATGTCGCCTGTGCCGGGCGGCAGGTCGAGCAGGAGGACGTCGAGGTCGCCCCAGAACACGTCGGCGAGGAACTGCTGGAGCGCGCGGTGCAGCATCGGGCCGCGCCACACGACGGGCTGGTTGCCGGGCACGAACATGCCGATCGAGATGACCTTCACGTCGTGCGCCTCAGGCGGCAGGATCATGTCGTCGACCTGCGTCGGGCGGTGGGCGACGCCGAGCATGCGGGGCACGGAGAAACCGTAGATGTCGGCGTCGACGACGCCGACCTTGAGGCCCTGCTCGGCGAGCGCGGCGGCGAGGTTCGTCGTCACGGACGACTTGCCGACGCCGCCCTTGCCGGACGCGACGGCGTACACGCGCGTCATCGAACCGGGCTTGGCGAACGGGATCTCACGTTCGGGGGAGGAGCCCTTGAGCTGCTCGCGCAGGTTCTTGCGCTGCTCATCGTTCATCACGCCGAGGTTCACCTGGACGCCCGTGACACCGTCGACGGCCATCACGGCCTTCGTCGTGTCCTCCGTCAGCTTCGCCTTGAGCGGGCAGCCCGCGATCGTCAGGAGGATGGTGACGGCGACGTGGCCGGACTCGGAGACATCGACCGACTCGACCATGCCGAGTTCGGTGATGGGCTTGTGGATCTCCGGATCCTCCACGGTCGCCAGGGCAGCGCCGATGGCGTCGAGAGTGGGGGTGGTCATGCCCTCCATCGTACGGCGTGGTAGTGAGTGGCCTGAGTCACGTCCACCCGGGCCCTCGCGCCCTCATGCCTCCGGGCGCGCGTCCTTCTTGGCCTGCTTCTTCGCGGCCTTCTTCTCCTGCTTCGACGAGCCGGCATCGTCGTCCTCGGCATCGGGCATGGCGAGCATGCCGCGCTCCTCCATCTCCTCGAGCAGCGAACGCAGCTCGGAGCGCACGAAGTCACGCGTCGCCGTCTCACGCATCGCGAGGCGCAGCGAGGCGACCTCTCGGGTGAGGAACTCGGTGTCGGCGAGGTTGCGCTCGTCGCGCGAGCGATCCTGTTCGATGGCGACGCGGTCGCGATCGTCCTGACGGTTCTGCGCGAGCAGGATGAGCGGCGCCGCGTACGAGGCCTGCAGCGACAGCAGGAGCGTGAGGAAGACGAACGGGTACTCGTCGAACTTCAGTGGCGTCATGTTGACCACCACGTAGATGATGATGAAGCCCGACATCAGGATGAGGAAGTTCGCCGTACCCATGTAGCGCGCGAACTTCTCGCTCGCGACGCCGAAGCCCTCGGAGTCGAGGTCGATGCGTGGCAGCACGCGCGCCCGCTTCTCCTGCGGCTGATCGAGGCGGCCGGCGGCGTCGCGTTCGTCGCGTGAGTCCCGACGCGCCTCCTTCAATGCCTCCTTGCGACGCGATTCCTCCCGGGATTCCTTGGCGTCGCGACGCTCGTCCCGCTTCTCGTCACGCCCGCGCTCACGGCGCGAACCCACTTCGCGGCTCACTGCGTCACCCCCGGAAAGGTCTTGTCCTGGCGGAAGTCATGGCGCTCCTCGCGCCAGTCCTCGGGAAGGATGTGGTCGAGCACGTCATCGACGGTGACCGCGCCGAGCAGGCGCCCGTCGTCGTCCACGACCGGCAGCGACACGAGGTTGTACTGCGCGAGGGTGCGCGTCACCTCGCCGAGCGGCGCGTCGACGTTGACCGGGTCGACGGTCGAGTCGACGACGTTGCCGAGCGACGTGTGTGGCGGTTCGCGCAGCAGCCGCTGCGTGTGCACCATGCCGAGGAAGCGTCCCGTCGGCACCTCGAGCGGCGGGCGCACGACGAACACGGCCGACGCGAGCGCCGGCGCGACCTCTTCACGGCGCACGACGGCGAGGGCCTCGGCGATCGTCGCCTCCGGGCCCAGGATGGCCGGTTCGGTCGTCATGAGACCACCCGCGGTGTTCTCGTCGTACGTGAGCAGCCGGCGCAGGGGAGCGGCGTCGGCCGGCTCCATGCGCTGCAGCAGATCCTCGGCCGTCTCGGGCGGCAGATCACCGAGCAGGTCGGCGGCGTCGTCGGGCTCCATCGCCTCGAGGACGTCGGCCGCGCGCTCGGTGTCGAGGGCGGCAATGATCTCGACCTGGTCGTCCTCGGGCAACTCTTCGAGTAGATCGGCGAGCGTGCCGTCGTCGAGGGCGCGCGCCACCTCGGCGCGACGCTTCGGCGTCAGGTCGTGGATGACCTCGGCAAGATCCTCGACGCGCAGGTCGTCGTACGTCTCGAGCAGCCGCTCAGCCGACTGCTCGGTGTGCTGCCGGTTGAGGCCGTAGACATCGCGGATGTCGTGCAGGCTGGTCGATCCGGTGCGCCGACGCGTCAGACGGTGCATGGCGCGCGAGGCGCCCGACGACTGCTCCTGCGCACGGACGAACACCTTCGTCATGTCCCAGTCGCGACGCTGGTTCTGCTCCATCGCCATGTCCTCGACGGTGCCGGTGAACGTCTCGCCGTCCGGCTCGCGGACCGTCACCTGGCGGTCGAAGAGTTCGGCGCACACGAGCGTCTCGTTGTGACGCTGCTCGAAGCGGCGCATGTTGACCAGGCCCGTCGTGATGACCTTGCCCGCATCGATCGACGTCACGCGCGTCAGCGGCAGGAACACGCGGCGCCGCTGCACGACCTCGACGACGAGGCCGATGACGCGCGGGCTCGGGTTCTTGCCGAACACGACGACGACGTCACGCACCCGCCCGACGCGGTCGCCGAGAGGGTCGAAGACGGTGAGGCCGACGAGACGGGCGACGAAGACACGGGTGCTCACGGGTTCACCCTATCGGCGCCCGGTTGGGCGTTCGCTGCGTCGGCGGGCTTGCTGGACCCGCCGGGTTCCGGCGTCGCCTCCTCGGCACGCACGGCGGCGCGGTGCTCACGCTCCGCGGCGGCAGCGGCGGGGCGCGGTTCGCCCGGCGCGCTCGTGCCGAGATCGGCCGCGGGAGCGCTCTGCGCCGCGGCGGGGCTCGTCTGCGCCTCCGGGGAGGCACCTGCCGCGGCATTCTTCGCGGGCGTCGCTCTCGACCCGGACGCCGCTCTCGCTGCTGCCGGCGCCGGCCGGGACGTGGTCTCCTCCGCCTCCGCAGTGGCCGAGGTCTCTGCGTCATCTTGCGCCGGCGCATCAAGGCGCTCACCGCGCAGCACCACCGTCGCCAGGTCGGGGGTGAAGCGCGTGACACGGCACTCCTGCGCCCAGCGCGCGACGATGTCGTGGGCCGGCGCGTTGAGCCGCCCGGCCTTGAGGGCGAATGTCGCGGCCTCCCACACCTCGTCCTCGGGCGTGATGACGTCGGCGTCCGCCTCGAAGGAGACGAGGCGAGCGCGGGACTCCTTCGAACGCGCCACCACCTCGACGCGGCCGAGGTGCTCGGGGGAGAACTGCTCGCCCGGGCCGCTCACCGTGTACGCGACCCCGGCGAGGTGGACGTGCCAGACCGGCGCCGAGCCGGCAGGCGAGGTGATCCACAGCAACCCCGACTTGGCGAGGGCCTCGGTGACAAGACGGTCGGTGGCAGGCTTCGCGGCAGTCATACCCTCATTGTTTCATCACGATTTCGTTGCGAACGACGGGCGCGAATCGCCGTGAGCCGAGGCCCGCAGCTCTTGTGAGACTGCGTCGCACCCCTGCAACGACGCGGAGAACGATCCCCACCCGCCCGTCGGCAGCTGCGCATCGCGGCGCAGGACGCCGCCGTCGAGCCCGCCCCCATTACCACGACCTCTGGCATGATGAGGAATCGGTGAACCGGTACGGATTCTGCACGACTCACGACGAGCCGGGGGGGAAACCGAGATCGGCCGGCGCGCGTCCCAGACGTACACGGGCCGCGCCAGAGCCCAGATCGCTCACCACGATCTCGATCGAAGGGAAAGTGCCATGCAGCACCACGAAATCAGCCGCCGCGCCATCGTCACCGGCGCCGGCGCCACCGGCACGCTCGCCGTCGTCGGCCTCATCGGCTCGGGCACGGCGTCCGCCGCGAACCCCGTCCTGCAGACCGGCAGCAAGGGCAGCGCCGTCACCACCCTCCAGAAGCGCCTCAACGCCCTCGGCTATTGGTGCGGCAACCCCGACGGCGCCTTCGGCGCCCAGACCAAGCAGGCCGTCCTCGCCGTGCAGAAGGTCGCAGGCCTCGCCCGCGACGGCGTCGTCGGCGCCCGCTCATGGGATGCGCTGAACCGCGGCGTCCGTCCAAGCAGCCGTCGCGGCGGCAACCGCATCGAGGTCGACAAGAGCCGCCAGATCGTCATGGTCGTGCGCGGCGGCTCCGTCAAGTACATCTTCAACACCTCGACCGGCAACGGCCAGACCTTCACCTACTACGGCCGACGCATCAAGGCCGTCACGCCCTCCGGTGAATACAAGACGTACCGCTCCGTCACCTCCGGCTGGGACTACGGCGCCCTCGGTGGCCTCTACCGCCCGTTCTACTTCAACGGCGGCATCGCCCTGCACGGCTCCAACGACATCCCGGCCTACCCCGCCTCCCACGGTTGCTGCCGCATGTCCTGCGCCGCACAGGACTTCCTCATCGGCTCCAAGCTGCTCTACATCGGCGAAGCCGTCAGCGTGTACTGATTCCTCTCACGGGCCGGCTTCCGGCTCACCGTCGGCCGGGGCGCATGCGCCCCGGCCGTCGTGTTCGCTCGGTGCGCCGGCCGTTCGGGCCGAAACGCCCGCACCCGCTTCTCGTTCTCGACCTCGCAGGCTCGGTCGAGAACTCGGCGGATTCGAGCGTTTCGGCGTCCGCGTCGATGGTGTTCACCGGCGGGGCCGGTGCCTCGTGATGTCGCGCTCTGCGGCATCGCGGCCGCACACCGTCGGGCGCCCGGCAGCTCTAGCCGCGCCGCAGGTCGCCTGCCCAGATCAGTTCCTCTTTCGAGCTGGACGCCCGCGCGGTGTCGCACCGAGCGGGGAGATGACGAGGGTGAGCCTGCGAGCCGTCGTCATCTGCCCACCGGAACGGCGTGAGGGACGATTCACCGGCTCCAGACGTCGCGCATCCAGGCCTCGACATCGTCGGGGTCGCGCGGCAGCGACGCCGACAGGTTCTCGTTGCCGTCCTCCGTGATGAGGATGTCGTCCTCGATACGCACACCGACGCCGCGGAAACGATCCGGCACCAACTCGTCGTCCGCCTTGAAGTACAGGCCCGGCTCGATCGTGATGATCATGCCCGGCTTCAACTCGGCGTCCATGTAGTCCTCCTTGCGCGCAAGGGCGCAGTCATGGACGTCGAGGCCGAGGTGGTGGCTCGTACCGTGCACCATCCACCGACGGTGGAACTGGCCGTTCTCCGGGTCGAGCGTCGCCTCGACGTCGACGCCGTCAGGCAGCAGACCCCAGCCGTGCAGACGCTCCGCGATGACGCGGATCGTCGCGGCATGCACGTCCGAGAACTTCGCGCCCGGCTTCGCCGCCGCGAGCCCAGCCTCCTGCGCCGCGAGCACCGCCTCGTACACCTCACGCTGCGCAGGGGAGTACGTGCCGTTGACGGGCAGGGTTCGCGTCACGTCAGCGGTGAACAGCGAGTCGACCTCGACGCCCGCGTCGACGAGGATGAGGTCGCCGTCCTTGATGTCGCCCGTGTTCTTGATCCAGTGCAACGTGTTCGCGTGATCGCCGCTCGCACAGATCGAGTCGTAGCCGACGCCGTTGCCCGCATGGCGTGCATGCAGGCCGAAGACACCCTCGACCCAGCGCTCACCGCGCCCGCGACGCACCGCCTCCGGCAGATCGGCGACGACGGCCTCGAACCCGCGCGCGGTCGCGTCGCACGCCTCGCGCATCTGGCCGACCTCCCACGCATCCTTCGTCAACCGCGCCGTCGACAGCCACCGGCCGAGCTCCAGATCGCGCTCCTGCGCCTTCTCGGCGGTGGCCTCGTCGAGGTGGGCGCGGATCTGCTCGACCTGCGCCGTGACGTCGACGTCAGCGTCACGTACGACGAGCACCTCCGTCGCGCCCGCGTCCTTGGCCGCAGCGTCGGCGAACTCATCGATGTGACGAGCGGTGATGCCGAGCTCGTTCGCCATGTCCTCGAGCGTCGGTCGCGCACCGACCCAGAACTCGCCGTAGCGGCTGTCACCGAAGAACTCCTCGGTGTCGCGCCCGGCGAGCGGGCGGAAGAAGATCTGCGCCTCGTGCCCGCCCTCGGCCAGCGGCTCCAGGACGAAGACGGCGTCCGGCTCGCGGTCCGCGCCGAGACCCGTCAGCCACGCGAACGCGGTGTGCGGGCGGAACACGTAGTCACAATCGTTGCTGCGCACCTTCAACCCGCCGGCGGGCACGACGAGACGGGCCCCCTCGAAGGCCGCCGAGAGGGCCTCGCGTCGCGCGGGCGTCAGGTCGGCGACCTCGGCGCGGGGCGTCGGCTCGGTGCCGCGCGGCGCCCACCCGGAGGCGACGAACTCTCGGAAGGCCGCCCCACCCGGGCGGCTGCGGTGCTCTGCTGTCTGCTGCTTCTCACTCACCCGTCCATTCTGCACCCCGGCCCCCGACACATGGCGGACGGTGTGCGCCCAGTTGGCCGCATCCCCCACAATGGCTGGGCCGACAGAAGTGACGAGACGAGGTGCAGGCGCGACATGGTGAATCCCGACGGTCCCCAGGCCACCCCGACACCGCCGTCGGCGACCCCGTTGCCGACGCCGCGTCGTGCCGCGCCGAGCAGCGCCGAGAGCCGCCCTGTGCAGGCCCGCCCCACGAAACCCGCCGCGGCCACGACGAGCGCCCCGCGGATGCCACGTACCGGCGCGACGCGGGTGCGCGGTCGGGCGATGTCCGTCATCCGTCCGAGCGGGCCGCCGACGAAGCCGATCTCGGTGCGCGGCACCAACGACCGCGTCTCCGAGTGGCACACGCGCGCCGTCATCGACTTCTGCCTCCGCCTCGGAGAGGCGATGCTCGTCACCGGCGCATCCGTGGCCGACACCACCGCGTCGCTGCTGCGCGTCGGGCGCGCCTACGGGCTGCAGGGCGCGCACGTCGACATCACCTACACGTCCGTCACGATCTCGATGCATCGCGGCGTGCACCGCGACCCGATCACCGTCATGCGCATCATCACGCACTTCGGCACCGACTACTCGCGGCTCGAGGCGTTGCACGCCCTCGTGCGCGACATCGCCAGCGACCCCGACGACCCGGGCGAGATCGACGACAACCTCTACACCCTCGAACGCATCCTCGAGCAACCGCACGTGTACCGCCGCGGCGTCATCACCTTCGCGTGGGCGCTCATGGGAGCAGGCGTCGCGATGCTGCTCGGCGGCAGCACGGCCATGGTCCTCGTCGCCGGGCTGTCCACGGCGGTCGTGGACCGCATCCAGTACGCCGTCGCGCGCGCCGGTGTCTCCGCGTTCTTCGGGCAGATGCTCGGTGCGATGTTCGCGACGGCTGTCGCCGTCGGCCTGCTCGTCGTCCACCAACACGCGGAGACGATCATGTGGCTCGGACAGGTGAGACCCTCCCTGGTCGTCGCCTCCAGCGTCGTCGTGCTCCTCGCAGGCATGAGCGTCGTGACGGCTGCGCAGGACACACTCGACGGCTTCTACCTGACCGCCGGCGCGCGCACCTATGAGGTCGTCCTGCTCACCGGCGGCGTCGTCGCGGGCGTGCTGCTCGTCCTGAGCATCGCCCAGCGCTTCGGCGTCGACCTCGTCATCATCGAACGCTCCAGCAGCTTCGCCGGCTCTGTTCTCACCCAGATCGTGGCAGCCGCACTCATCGCCGGTGCCTTCGCCGTCTCCGCGTACTGCGCTCCGCGCACCGTGCTCGCCGCCGTTCTCACCGGCGGATTCTCGTGGCTGCTGTTCGGGACGCTCATGTGGGGTGTCGGCACCAGCGAGCCCGTCGCCGCAGGAGGTGCGGCCCTCGTCGTCGGGGCGCTGGCACCATTCGTGGGGACACGGGTGCACGTGCCGAGCATCGCACTGATCACCGCGGGCATCGTGCCCTTGCTGCCGGGGCAGGCGGTCTACCGGGGCATCATGATGTTCATCACCGAGGGCGAGAACACCCTGTGGCAGACCACTCTGCTCAACGCCGTCCTCATGGGCCTCACGCTGTCAGTCGGGGTGTCGCTCGGCACGCTGCTCGGCCGTCAGGTCAGCGCGGGCGCCGACTCGCTCACCGCGCGCGTCGTGCGACGGACCGTCAGCGAGACGACGAACGACACCGCCGCCTGAGCGGCGCGGAGTGCGTCAGCGGGCCGTGCTCGAGGCGGTTGCGCTGGGCGGGCGGACGGTGCCCGAGCTCTGGGCGGGCTTCGATGCTGCGGATGACGAGGCAGGCGCCGAGGACGCACCCGACGACGACGGCGCTGACGATGCGCCCGACGACGACGGCGCGACGCTCGTCGTCGGCACCGCCGCCGGAGTCGTGCCACTGGCCGTCGAGCCGGCGTCACCCTTCTTGGTCCACGACCAGCTGGCGAGCAGCGCCGTCAACGCCGACTCGTCGCGGGCGGCGTCAGCCTTCGCGCCGGTCAGGGTGACGGAGTACAGCACCTTGTCGTGCGCGAGCATCACGTAGCTGCGCTTGAGGTCGACGTTCTTCTCCGTCGAGGTCGCCGTGAAGCCGACGGCCTTCTCACCGCCGACGGTGCGGTCGGGCAGGGCGGCCACCGACGCGCCGCTCTGCTTGGCCTGCAGCGACGCCCGGCGCAGCGTGCCCTCCAGCTCGGGCGCAGGCGTGACGCTGGAACGCGCGACGACGATCGTGGGCGCGACGTCGTGCGCGAGAGTCGACGACGACAGGTAGGCGACCGATTTCGGCTGGGACGTGAGATTCCACCCAGCCGGCACGACGAAGTTGAACGCGCCGTCCGAGCTGACGACGGACCCGGGGCTGGGGGAGGTGATGGCACTCGGGTTGGACGACGCCGTCGTCGCCGAGGAGCTCGCGCTGAACGGGGTCTGGGTCGCCGAGACATCCTTGGGGTCGGCTCCCGAACTGCACGCACTCAACGCGACGAGGCCGGTGGCCGTGACGAGCGCTGCGACGCCGCGTGCGGCCCGACGGAGCGAGTGGCGGCGCGCTCGCGGGGTCATGTCGAGGGGGCCCTGCTTCACCATGGTCGAAACCCTAGCGACGCGAGCGGTCTCAGCGTGTGCGGCGCGCGGCGCGGGCAGCGCCCTGTGATGACAACCACGGCGTCACCGGGCGACGCCACAGCAGGTAAACGGTCGCGAGGCCGAGCGTCATCGTCACCGCACCGATGAGGGCGCCGGGGCCGAACGAGCGCACGCCGGACAGCAGGAAGGTGAAGGTGTAGACGATGGCGAGGACGGTCGCGCACGTGCGCCCGGAGGCGCGACCGCGCAGACACAGGCGCGCCACGAGTAACCACAGCACGACGCAGAATGCGCCCGTGACGAGACCGAACCAGCGGGCCTGATCCGTCGCCCGTTCCAACTCACCGGCGGGCAGGGTGCGCCGCTGGAACTCGTGCGCGAGCCGCGCCGTCTGAGCGCGGGTGCCGTCACGATCGAGCCATGCGACGAGCGTCGAGACGGCCTGCACGAGCGCACCGGCCACCATGCAGGCAACGGCCCGCCGCACCGGACGCGGCGCGTGCTCACCCATGCCTGCCCTCACGGGCAGCAACACTAACCTGTCACCCATGCGTATCGACCTGCACACCCACTCGAACCGCAGCGACGGCACGACGAGCCCCGCCGACGTCGTCGCGGAGGCCGCGGAGGCGGGGCTCGACGTCGTCGCGCTCACCGACCACGACACGACCCGCGGGTGGGACGACGCCGCCGACGCCGCGCGCCGCGTCGGCATCGACGTCGTACGCGGCATCGAGATCTCCTGCCGCCATCGTGGCATCAGCATCCACCTGCTCGCCTACCTTCCGGCTCCCGAGGGAGAGCTGTTCGACGAGATGGAACGTGCCCGCGAGTCGCGGGTGACGCGCGCCGAGCGCATGGTCGAGCGGCTCGGACGCGACGTGCCGATCACGTACGAGCAGGTGCTCGCGCAGGCGGGGCCGGACGCGACGATCGGGCGCCCCCACATCGCCGATGCGCTCGTCGCGAACGGCGTCGTGCCCGATCGCAGCACCGCCTTCGAGCACCTGTTGAGCAATTCGGGCCCCTACCACGTCGGTCACTACGCCATCGACCCGGTGCGCGCCGTCACCCTCGTGCGCGCGGCCGGCGGGGTGCCCGTCATGGCGCACCCCTTCGCGGACGTCCGTGGACGCGTCGTCGACGACGCCGTCATCGAGGAGATGATCGACGCCGGGTTGCTCGGCCTCGAGGCCCACCACCGCGACCACACGCCCGAGCAGGTGCGCCACGCCCGCGACCTCGCGCGGACGCACGATCTGCTCGTCACCGGCTCGAGCGATTACCACGGCGACGGCAAGCCGAATCGACTGGGGGAGAACACGACTGAGCCCGACCAGTACGAACGCCTCGTCGCGCTCGCGACGAGTGACGTGGGAGTCGTGCGCGGGCGCTGACGCGGTGCTGACGGCGGGTGCCGGGCGTCCGGCGGGCATGACGACGGCGCCGGAGCGAGCCCTGCTCACCCCGGCGCCGGACGCGACGTCGACGGATGCCTGATCGAGGTGGCCCCGGCTCGAACCCGGGCACCCGATCATCTTCCCCTCAGCGTTTGAGGCGCGAACGCAACGCACTCACGACGGCTCCCAGGCCATGCGTGGGCTGCTTCGTGGTCGAGGCGGCGAGAGCGTCGCCGTCGCCGTCCGCGACGGCCTCGCGCGAAGCCTTCTCCTCATCGGTCTCGCGTGCGCCCCATTCGCCGAGGCGGCGGAGGCGCTCGGTGCGCAGCGCCGCGATGCGCCCTCGATCGGTGCGGTACTCGAGGTCGGCGACGGTGACGGTGCCGGAGCGCAGGTCCACCTGTTCACCGATGTAGCGGAACAGCACCGCCAGCGTCGCGACGACGGGGACGGCGAGGAAACCGCCGATGACGCCATGGTCCTCGGAGCCGGCCGCGATGCCGAGCAGCACGAGGACAGGGTGCAACGACATCGAGCGGCTCTGCAGCAGCGGCTGCAGGATGTGCCCCTCGAGCTGCTGCACGAGGATGATGATGACGAGGACGATGATCGCTGTCGTCACCCCCTTCGTCACCAGCGCGACGAGGACGGCGAGTGCGCCGGCGACCGTCGCACCGACGATCGGGATGAACCCGCCGAAGAACGTGATGACGCACAGCGGCAGGGCCAGCGGCACACCGCATGCGATGAGACCGATGCCGATGCAGACCGAGTCGATGGCCGAGACGATCGCCTGGGTGCGGATGAACCCGGACAGGGTCTGCCACGCGCGGGTGAACACCTCGGTGACGTGAGCGCCGGTGCGCTCACCCGTGACGAGCCGCACCCACGGCAGGAAGCGGTCGCCGTCCTTGATGAAGAAGAACGCGAGGATGAGGCTGAGGACGAGGGTGACGAGGATGCTGCCGACCGTCGTCACGCCGCTGAAGACGCCCGAGGCGATGGCATCGCCCGACGTCTTGAGCTTCTCGTTGATCACGTTGACTGCGTTGTCGATCTGGGTCGCCGGGATCTTCAACGGCGGGCCCTGCAACCAGCGTTGGATCTGGGAGACGCCCTCCATCGACTTGCGTGCCAGCTCGGGCGCCTCGGCTGCGACGGTCGGGACGATCGCGGCGATGATGCCACCGACGACGAGCAATCCGCCGAGCACGCTCGAGAGCGCCGCCAGGGCGGGGCGCACGCCGTGGCGACGCAACCAGGCGGCAGGCGGCCACAGGACGGTCGTGATGAAGAGACCGAGGATCAGCGGCAGGATGATGACCCAGAACGGTGTGAGCGCTCGCCACACGAGATAGAACGTGACGATGATGATGCTGATCCGCAACGACCAGCGCGCGAACGAGGCGAAACCGTCCGAGATGATGCGCGAGCGGTCCTCGGACGCCCGTGACTCGGGCTCGTGCGGGTCCTGCTTCTCGACGCGGACATCGCGGTTGCGTTCGTCGAGCGTCAGCTCGTCGCGTTCATCAGGCGTCTCAGTGGCGGGGGGCGAGGCGGAATCGGCCGGCAGCGGCGTCGAGTCATCGGCCGCGGGCGGCGTCAGGGCCGGGTCCGGAGGTGAGGCAGGCATGGGTGCTCTTTCGGATCAACGGTCGATTGTCATGAAGCGTACTGAGAGTGATGACGCAGGCGCGAATGCGGCGCGAGGCGCCCGGTGCTCGTCCGCGTCACCTCTGAAGGAGTGCGGACGGCGCCGGGCGCCTCACGGCGGGAGGGTGCGTCAGTCGGCGGCAGGCGCCTCACCCGCGCCACCGCGGGTGCGACGGCGACGTCGGCGCGGCTGCGACGAACCGTCGGAGCCCTCGGTGCTCGCGGCGTCACGGCGCGGGCGACGCTCGCTCGAGCCTCCCGAGGCCTGACGTTCGCCGCCGCGACCACCGGAGCGCCCGCCTCGTCCGCCTGAGCGGCCGCGCTCGTCGTCACGGCGCGGACGACGCTCGCCGCGCTGACGCGAGTCGCTTCGCCCCGTCTCTCCGAGATCCTCGACGCGCTCGGCGTCGAGGCCTTCGCGGGTGCGCGCCGACTTGGGCAGGCTGCCTGTCGCGTTCGCGGGGATCTCGAGATCCTCGAACAGGTGCTCGGAGCTGGAGTACGTCTCCTCGGGTTCGGGGATGCCGAGGTCGAGGGCCTTGTTGATGAGCGCCCAGCGGTGCAGGTCGTCCCAGTCGACGAGGGTGACGGCGATGCCCGTCTTGCCCGCGCGGCCGGTGCGGCCGATGCGGTGGACGTACGTCTTCTCGTCCTCCGGGCACTGGTAGTTGATGACGTGCGTGACGTCCTCGACGTCGATGCCGCGCGCGGCGACGTCGGTCGCGACGAGGACGTCGACCTTGCCCGAACGGAACGCACGCAGCGCCTGCTCTCGGGCGCCCTGGCCGAGGTCGCCGTGCAGCGGAGCGGCCGCGAAGCCGCGCGAGATGAGCTCGTCGGAGACCTTGGCGGCCGTGCGCTTGGTGCGGCTGAAGATGATCGTCAGGCCGCGGTCCTTCGCCTGCAGGATGCGGGCGAGCATCTCGACCTTGTCCATCGCGTGCGCGCGGTAGACGAACTGCTCGATGCTGGAGGCCGTCTCGGCCTCGCTCGTGTCGTCCTGCATGGCGCGGATGTGCGTCGGCTGCGTCATGTAACGACGCGCGAGGGTGACGACGGCGCCCGGCATCGTCGCTGAGAACAGCATCGTCTGACGCCCGCCCGGCGTCATTGCGAGGATCTTCTCGACGTCGGGCAGGAAGCCCAGGTCGAGCATCTCGTCGGCCTCGTCGAGCACGAGGCAGCCGACGTACGCCAGGTCGAGGTGACCACGCGTCGCGAGGTCGATGATGCGACCCGGCGTGCCGACGATGACCTCGACACCTTTCTCGAGGCGCTCGACCTGCGGCTCGAACGCGCGACCGCCGTAGATCTGCGCGATGCGGATGCCGCGCTTCTTCGCGGCTGCCTCGAGGTCGGAGGCGACCTGGACGGCGAGCTCGCGCGTCGGGACGACGACCATCGCCTGCGGCTTGCCCTCGGGCGCGGGGACGGCGGCCTTCGACGTCTCACCCGGCGCGGTGACGCGGCTGAGCAGCGGCACTCCGAAGCCCAGGGTCTTGCCGGTGCCGGTGCGCGCCTGGCCGATGATGTCGTGCCCCGAGAGCGCGACGGGCAGCGTCATCGCCTGGATGGGGAAGGGATGGACGATCCCCTTCTCTTCGAGGGCGGCGACGATGTCGGGGTGGATGCCGAAGTCGGCGAATGTCTGCTCGGCGATGGGCTCAGGGGCCGCTTCGGCCTCGATGGAGGTGATGCCGGCGGAGTCGAGCTCGGCAGCCGTGGGCTGGTTGTCGTTGATCACGATCGTGCTTCCTGTGTCGCCCCGGGGCCTCGGAGGCCGCGCCGGGGATGATGAGAGCCGATCGGAGGTCTGCGCGCCGCGCGGCCTCGCGTGCGGAGGTGGGCGGCGGGAGTGGGCGTCTGTCGTATGACGCCCGCACGTGCCGGGAGGGGCCGATCGGTCACCCGTGGTCATGTTGAGTCTACCCACGCGCGCCACACCTGTTCGACGCCCACGCTACGATCGCTGCATGAGCGAGCCTGTGACGCCTGATCCGAGCCCTTCACGCACGATCGAGGACGAGACGTACCGGGCGGGGGTGATCGACCTGCTGAGCGTCATCGCCTACGGCGAGCTCTCCGGCGCCTTCGCGACGGTGGCGGACGCCGCTCGCGCCCCGCGCCTCGACCACAAGCTGGCGCTCGCGCGCATGGCGCGCGGCGACTTCGACCACTACGAGCAGCTCGCCGGCCGTCTGCGCGACCTCGGCGTCGAGCCCGAGGACTCGATGCAGCCGTTCACGGCCGCCATCGATGAATGGCACCGTCGTACGCCGCCCGCCGATTGGTACGAGGGCCTCATGAAGGCCTACGCCGGCGCCGCGATCGCGACGGATTTCTATTCGGAGATCGCGCGCTACGTCGACCCCGAGACGCGTTCGCTCGTCGAGCGTGCCGTCGACAGCGATGAGCAGGACGCGTTCATCATGAGCGTGCTCAGCGACGCCATCGCGGCCGACCCGCGAGTGGGTTCGCGTCTCGCACTGTGGGGGCGCCGCCTCGTCGGTGAGGCCCTCAGTCAGGCTCAGCGCGTCGCCGCGACCCACGACGGGCTGACGGCCCTGCTCGTCGACGACGGCTCCGGCGTCGGCGCGGACCTCGCCGAGCTGACGCGCATGTTCGAGCGACTGACGTCGAATCACACGCGCCGCATGGAGGCCTTGGGGCTCACGGCGTGAGCGCCTGACCTCTGACCTGATCGCGGAAACGGAGAAGCCCGGCCCCAGGAGGGGCCGGGCTTCTTCACCTGCGCAGCGGAGCTGCGCGAGCGACGGATCAGACGCGGTTCTTGCGACCCACCAGCGTGAGGTAGATGGTGATGAGAACCATCGCGCAGATGATGCCCACGATGAAGGGGATGATCTCGAAGCCGCCGTTGGAGTTCTTGTAGCCGAACTGGGTGGTCAGCCAGGAGCCGAGGGCGGAGCCGACGATGCCGAGGATGATCGTCATGATGATCCCCATGTTCTGGTCGCCCTTGAGGAACAGGCGGGCGAGGGCGCCGATGATGAGGCCGCCGATGATCGAGCTGATGATGCCCATGGTGAGTCTCCTATGAGTTCGGCTGGGCTCCGATATGTCCCAACGTTTGTCTCCACCTAAGCCAATCGGCGGTCGCATTTCAACCATCGAGACCGGCGAGGTGCTAGATGCGTTATTCCTTCGTTACGCGACCACGGGCGTCCACCCCCTTTGGGGTGAACGCCCGTGACCGCTTCGGGTGAACGTCAGCCGCCGAAGCCGACGCGGCCCTTCTGCTCCGCCGCGATGTCGACGTAGCCGATGGCGGAAGCCGGCACGGTGACGCTGTGGCCGCGCTCGTCACTCAGCGTGAGCGGGGTGCCGCTGTCGAGAGCCGCGCGCACGTGCTCGCGCACCGCGTCGGCGTTCTCGTGCGAGTCGATGACGACCTCGCGGGCGACGTTCTGGACGCCGATTCGAACCTCCATGGTTCTCCTCCTTCTCGTCGCGTGCGGAACGCGATCAGTGGTGGACGTGTGGGTGAGATCAGCGTGCCCCATCGGCGACGCCGGAATCATCCCAGGGGGTGAGAGGCCGCGCGACTCACCCGTCGTATGGGTGCAACGCCTCAGCGCTCGATTTCATCCCCGCCGGTCTTCGGGAACCCGCCGAGGCCGCGCCAGCCCAGCAGACCGACGATGCGCGCGGCCTCCGCGCGGGGGATCGGCGAACCCGTCGTGATCCAGTAGCGCGCGACGACCTGCGACATGCCGACGAGGGCGACGGCGACGAGCGTCGCCTGCTCCGTCGGAAGCTCCGTGTCCTCCTGCACGACCTTGGCGACCTCGGCCGCGGTCTCCGTCAGCATGCGTTCGACCTTCTCGCTGACGGCGGGCTCGTTCGTCAGATCCGATTCGAAGACGAGGCGGAAACCCGCGTCCTCGCGCTCGACGAAGGCGAAGAACGCGCCGATCGCCGCGGCGACGCGCTGGCTGTTGTCGGACGTCGACTCGATGGCTTCGCGCACGAGGAGCGGCACCTCACGCGTGTGCTGCTCGAGCAGCGCCAGGTACAGGTCGAGCTTGCCGGGAAAGTGCTGGTAGAGCACCGGCTTGCTGACGTGGGCGCGCTCCGCGATCTCGTCCATCGCCGCACTGTGGTAGCCGGATTCGACGAAGACGGACTGCGCCGCCTCCATGAGTTGGGCTCGCCGCGCCGATCGGGGGAGGCGTCCGCGTTTGGTCGAATCGTCCACGTGGGTCATGGATGAGGCTCCTTGCTCGTCGGTCATAAGCTGGGTGCGACTTTATCGCCCATGGGCCATCTCGGTGGCCCGGTCACGGAATGAGGTGCCTGTGCGAGACGCCCAGCCCGACGATCCCGGCGCCCGACGATACGCGCGCCACCACTCGCTGGCCGGCTTCGGGGTGACCGGGCAGCGACGGTTGGCAGCGGCGCGGGTGCTCGTCGTGGGCGCCGGCGGGCTCGGCTCACCCGTCATCTCCTCGCTCGCCGGCTGCGGCGTCGGGCACCTCGTCGTCATGGATCCGGACGTCGTGGAGATCTCCAACCTGCCGCGTCAGCTCATCCACACCGAAGCCGCGATCGGCACGGCGAAGGTGACGTCGGTGCAGCGCGCCGTCGCGGCGCAGAACAGCGGTGTCGAGGTGAGTGCGCTGCCCGAGCGCCTCAGCGTGACGCGGGCGCTCGAACTCGTCGCCGAGGTCGACGTCGTCGTCGACTGCACCGACAGCATCGAGGCTCGCTACGTGCTCAACGACGCCTGCGTGCTGCTCGGCGTACCGCTCGTGTGGGCGTCGATCGCGCAGTATGCAGGGCAGTTCGGCGTCGTCGAGCCCGCAGTCGGGCCGTGCTATCGGTGCGTCTTCCCCGATCCGCAGGCCGTCGCCGGGCTCGCGACGTGCGAGGAGGCGGGGGTGCTCGGCGTGCTGCCGGGCGTGCTCGGCGCGATGCAGGCCGTCGAGGTGATCAAGCTGTGCTCCGGCATCGGCGCTCCGGCGCGCGATGCGATCCGGTTGTACGACGCCCTCGGCGCGACGATGGCGACGCTGCCCGTCGCGCGCGACCCCGAGTGTGGCGTCTGTGGGCTCGAAGCGGGGTACTTCGAGGGGGTTGCCGGCCTCGAGGGGGTGGATGCGCCTCCAGGGTTCGCTGATTTCGGTGGATCTGGTGGTTTTGGTGGTCTCGGTGCGGCGGGTGGCCCTGGGGCCGACGGGCGCGCGGCGGCGTCAGGCGCGGTGGCCGAGATCGGGCCGCAGGAGTGGCCGGACGCGGGGTTCGTCCTCGTCGACGTGCGCAACCCCGATGAGGTCGAGGCGGCGCCGTTGCCGCCATGGATGACGGTGGGCGCCGACGAGACGTTCGTCGAACCGTGGGCCGGCGGCTGGAACGAGACGACGCGAGCGTCCGTGCACGCGCGGGTGGGGGAGCGCGACGTCGTGCTCGTCTGTGCGCGCGGTGCGCGTTCGCGTGCGGCCGCGGGGGTGCTGGGTGCGAGTGCGAGTGCGATGGAGCATGCTGCTGCGTCGGGCCGGGAGGCAGCCTCTGGTCAGGATGCGACGCCGGGCGATGATGCGGCGGCTGACGGATCGTCGAGGAGCTCGGGTCGCATCCTGAGTGTGCGTGGGGGCCTGGCGGCGGCGTCATGAGGCCGGCATGAGGGGCGGGGCACGCGACGAACTGAGCGAATCGGTCGCCGAGGTCGTCGCCGACGTGCCGCCGGGGCGCGTGGCGACGTACGGTGCCATCGCCGCGGTCGTCGGCACGGGCGCACGCCAGGTGGGGCGCATCCTCGCGGACGGTCGGCCGGGGTGGCCGTGGTGGCGGGTGACGAACGCGCGGGGGCTGTTGCCGGAGGCGCTGAGGGCGCAGGCGTTCGAGCAGTACGAGGCGGAGGGGACGCCGACGCGAGGTGAGGGAGTCGACCTGCGTCGGGCTGGTTGGGTGCCTCCGTTCTGACGGGTGGGTGACGAAAAATTCCGCGGAATCCCGGCGTTGTCGGCGCGCTGTGCTGGGATGACATCATGACGAATCACGAGGGTTTGACGGCGCAGACGCCGGCCGGCGCGCCCGTCCAGGGCGAGGCCGCCCTGCCGATCGCTGCGCTGCCGCCGAGCGTGGTCGAGGGCGTCGTGGCGAGCGTCGATCCGACGCGTCTCACCCCGGCGCTGCGTGGCGCGACGCAGACCGAAGCGGCGGCGCCGCTCGATCTCGACCCCACGCAACAGGCCGTGCTCGAGGCCGACGATCGGGTGCTCCACGTCGTCGGCGCGCCCGGCACGGGCAAGACGACGCTCGCCGTCGAACTCGTCGCGCAGGCCGTGGAGGGTGGTGCGCGTCCCGACGAGTGCGTCCTGCTCTCCCCGACGCGCGTGGCAGCCGGGGCGTTGCGCGCCCGCGTCACGACCCGCGTGGGCGGCACCTCGAGCGAGCCGATCGCGCGCACCCCGCAGGCGCTCGCGTTCGGCATCCTGCGCATGCGCGCCGCGATGGACGACCTGCCGGCGCCGCGCCTGCTCGCCGGTCCGGAGCAGGACGTCGTGCTCAAGGAACTGCTCGAAGGCCACCGCCTCGGCCTCGGCGCGGCGCCTGCCTGGCCCGAGGATCTGGCGGAGGCGCTGACGACGCGCGGGTTCCGCAACGAACTGCGCGACCTCATCATGCGCGCGGTGGAGTGGGACGTCAGCAGCGACCAGCTGCGCCGGCTCGGCGCCGAGCACGGGCGCGACGAGTGGATCGCCGCCGCCGACGTCCTCGACGAGTACGACGACGTCACCGCCCTGTCACGTCCGGGAGCGTTCGACCCGGCCTGGATCCTCGGTGCGGCGGCGCAGGCGTTGCGCGAGAACGAGACGCTGCGCGAGCGGGTGCGGGCGCAGCTGAGACTCGTCGTCATCGACGACGCGCAGGAACTCACGCGCGCGTCCGTCGGTTTCCTCACCGAACTCGTCGGCCCGGGTCAGCGGCTCGTCCTGCTCGGCAACCCCGACGTCACGGTGCAGGCCTTCCGCGGCGCCGACCCGCGCTACCTCGAGCAGGTCGCGGCACAGCACGGCGCGAGTCGACGGTTCGTGCTCGGCTACGGCCACCGTCAGCCCCGAAGGCTCGCGGAGGTGGTCGAACGCGTCACCGCGCGCATCGGCAGCGTCGACGGCATCGCGCACCGCAGCGTCGTCACGCGCCCCGGTGGGGGCGTCGACGTCGCGCTGCTGCGCAGCGGCGCGCAGGAAGCCGCCCACATCGCGGGGGTGCTGCGTCGAGCACACCTCAAGGACGGGGTGGCGTGGAAGGACATGGCCGTCATCGTGCGAGCCGCTGCCGGAACGTCGGCGCTGCGGCGCGCCCTCAACGCGGCCAAGGTGCCCGTGGCTGTCCCTCCGGCGTCCTTGGCCCTGCGCGACGAACCCGCCGTGCGGCCGTTCCTGCACGCCCTCGAGATCGTGACGAGCCGGACGCGTGGCTCTGAACAGGCCCCGGTGGACGGCGACGCCGATGCCTCGCGGGCGGGCGTCAGTGCCGACTTCGCCCTCGACCTGCTCACCTCGCCGCTCGGCGGAGCCGACCCGGTCGTGCTGCGACGACTGCGACGTTCGCTGCGCCGTGAGGAACTGGCCGCCGGCGGCAACCGCGTCTCCGACGAGCTGCTCGGCGCCTGCCTGCTCGAACCGGCGCTGCTCGTCTCCCTCGGCCCCGAAGCGGCGCCTGCGCGCCGGGTGTCGCGCGTTCTCGCGGCAGGGGCGGCCGCGCTGAAGGCCGCTCCGCCCCACGACGACGCCGAGCACGTGCTGTGGCAGATGTGGCAGGCCAGCGGCCTCGCCGAGGCGTGGGAGGCGAACGCGTTGGCCGGGGGAATCTCCGGAACCCGCGCCGACCGTGACCTCGATGCGCTGCTCGCGCTCTTCGCAGCGGCTGCAGCGTTCGTCGAGCGGCTGCCCGGCGCGGGCGTGGCCGACTTCCTCGACCACGTCCGCAGCCAGGACGTGCCGGGCGACCGCCTCGTCGCCGCAGCCCCCGACGAAGACGCCGTCGCGCTCGTCACCGCAGCCGGCTCGGCGGGCGGCGAGTGGCACACGGTCGTCGTCGCGGGCGTCCAGGAGGGCGTCTGGCCCGACCTGCGATTGCGCGGTTCGGTGCTCGGCTCGGAGGATCTCGTCGACATCCTCAGCGGTCGCGGGCGCTCGCTGCCCGCGCGGCAGGCCGCCGTCCGGCACGACGAGACGCGGCAGTTCGCGATGGCGATGAGCCGGGCGCGCGAGCACGTCGTCGTGACGGCCGTGCGTGACGAGGACGAGCAACCGAGCGTCTACCTCGACATCGTCGACCCGCTCGCGCCGGGCGCTGCGGCCGACGCGATGCGAGAGTTCACCCCTGTCGCCCGGCCGATGACCCTCGCCGGGCTCGTCGCCGAGGCCCGACGCATGCTCGCCGACCAGGACGAGGCCGTCCGTGACGAGGGCGCCCGCCGTCTGGCGCGCCTCGCCGAGCACGACGTGCCGGGCGCCGACCCCGAGCAGTGGTGGGCCCTCGTCAGCCGCAGCGACGACAGGCCGGTCCGCCCGCCGCAGGAGTGGGTGCGGGTCAGCCCGTCGAAGATCGAGGGATTCCACCGCTGCGGTCTCAACTGGCTCCTCACGACCAACGGTGGTTTCGGCCCGTCGGTCGGGGCGAGCACGATCGGCACGCTCGTGCACGAACTCGCCGAGGAGTTCGCCGACGAACCCGCTCTCATGGACGAGGCGCTCGAGAAGCGGTGGCCGCGTCTCGGCCTCGGCGACTCGTGGGTGTCGCGCGGCGAGAAGGCGCGCGCTCAGAGCATGGTGAAGAAGCTGCAGGGCTACCTCGGCGACGCGGCGGCCACGGGATGGGCCGGCGAGGCCGCCGAACGACGGTTCTCCGCGATCGTCGGGCGAGCCAAGATCTCCGGCTCGATCGACCGTCTCGAGCACCACCCCGAGCGCGGGCTGCGCGTCATCGACTACAAGACGGGCAGCTCGAAACCGAAGGACGAGGAAGTCGCAGCGCACCCGCAGCTCGCCGCCTACCAGGCCGCGCTCGAGGCAGACGCGTTCGGCCCGGGGCGTCCCAGCGCCGGGGCTGCTCTCGTGCAGCTCGGCCAGGCCGCCGGCACCGGCGCGAACAGCACCGCTCGCGTCCAGGCCCAGCCGCCCCTCGTCGCCGACGAGGACGCCGCGAGTGACGGCGAGCCCGGGGCGGCCGACGAACCGATCGTCGGCACCCGCGGGTGGGCGTTCGACCTCATGCAACGCACGGCTGACGGCATGGGCGCCGCCACCTTCGTCGCGGCCGCCAACCCGAACTGCACGATGTGCCCCGTCAAGAGCTCCTGCCCCATCCAGCCGGAAGGCCGAACGCTGTGACCGACGACCTCACCCCAGCAACCAGCGACCCGTCGGGGCCACAGGGCTCCGAGGCGAAGGATCGCCCCGCTCGTCTGAGCGCGGACGCCATCGCCGACGCGCTGGAGCGCTATCACCACACACCCGAGCAGGTCGCCGTCATCGAGGCGCCGCTGGAGCCGCTGCTCGTCGTGGCGGGAGCCGGCTCGGGCAAGACGGACACGATGGCCTCGCGCGTCGTGTGGCTCGTGGCGAACGGCTTGGTGCGCCCGCAGGAGATCCTCGGCCTCACCTTCACCCGCAAGGCCGCCGGTGAGCTCGCCGAACGCGTCAACCAGCGCCTGCGCATGCTCGAGGCGAGTGGCCTGTGGAGCCCGCCCGATGATCCGGACGGCACGCCGAGCCTCGGCGAGAGCCCCACGATCTCGACGTACAACGCGTACGCGGGGCGCATCGTCGGTGAGCACGGTCTGCGCCTCGGCATCGAGCCGGATGCGCGGATGCTGTCGGAGGCCGCCGCGTGGCAGTTCGCGCACGAGGTCGCGAGTGGGTGGGACGGCGACATGTCGCAGGTCGCCGTCAAGCTGCCGAGCGTGACGGCGGCCGTCCTCGCGACCGCGGGTGAACTGAGCGAGCATCGGCGCAGCGTCGACGAGCTGCGCGCCTACTACGACTCCCTCCTCGGCTCGCTCGACGCGATCCCGTTCGCGCCGCGAAAGCGTTCCCTCGGGGACGCGGGCAAGGCGCTCACGGCGAAGGCGAAGGGCCACCAGCAGATCCTCCCGCTCATCGAGCGGTATCAATCGCTGAAGAAGGACAGGTCGGCGCTCGACTTCTCCGACCAGATCGCGTTCGCCGCCGAACTCGCCGACCGCTTCCCGGCCATCGGCGCGGTCGAGCGCGCGCGCTACCGCATGGTGCTGCTCGATGAGTTCCAGGACACGAGCTCAGCGCAGATCGCCTTCCTCGCAGCCGTCTTCGCCGCCGGGGAGACGCAGCAGCGTCCGGGCGTCGTGGCGGTGGGGGACCCCCACCAGTCGATCTTCGGCTGGCGCGGCGCGAGCGCGACGACCCTGTCGGCCTTCCGTCGCTCCTTCGCCCTACCGGGATCCGACCTCACGCCCGTCGCCTCGCTCGCGACGTCGTGGCGCAACGACGCCGCCGTCCTCGACGCGGCCAACGTCACCGCCGCGCCGCTGAACAGGGCCTCGCGCGTGCCCGTGGCGACGTTGCGCCCCCGCCCCGACGCAGGCCCCGGCGCCCTGGCCGCCGCCCGCTACCTGACGGAGGCGGACGAGGCACGCGCCGTCGCGCAGTGGGTGGCCGAACGACGCCGTCCACTGCGTCCGGGCGAGGCGCCCCGAACCGCTGCGGTGCTGTGCCGCAAGCGATCTCAGTTCGTGCCGATGCTGGATGCCCTCCACGACGCGGGCGTCCCCGCGGAGGCCGTCGGGCTCGGTGGCCTGCTGCAGACCCCCGAGATCGTCGACCTCGTCTCGATGCTGTGGGTGGTCGACGACCCGAGCCGCGGCGACCATCTCATGCGCCTGCTCACCTCCCCGGCGATGCGTCTCGGTGCGGCCGACATCGCAGCGCTCGGGTCGTGGGCCAAGGAGTTGCACCAGCGACACCAGGACGACGCCGCGGCAGCCACCGAGGAGCGCGCCGAGGGCGGCAGCGCCGAACCGGCGAGCAGCGAATCCGACGCGGGCGAGGGCGCGCCGTCTGAGCCTGTACCCGGGCCTGATGGGGAGGCGGCCAGGCGCGGTGCGCGGGCGGAGCGCGACCTCGCGCAGGACACGCGGGACGAGGTGAGCCTCGTCGAGGCGATCGGCGAACTGCCCGACGCGTCATGGCGTGGGCGCGACGGCGAGTACCTCTCCGACGTCGCCCGTGAGCGGCTGCGGGGGTTCCACACGTCGGTGCAACGCCTCCGGTTGCTCTCCGGGCTGCCGCTCGCCGACTTCGTCGGGGAGGCCGAACGCGTGCTCGGTCTCGACATCGAGGTGCTTGCCCGCCCGGGGTACGACCCGTCGAGCGCCCGGGCCCACCTCGACGCCTTCGCCGACATCGCGGGGACGTTCTCGGTCCAGGCCCAACGTCCGACGCTCGGGGGGTTCCTCGAGTGGCTCGACGCGGCCCGGCAGGAGGAACGCGGCCTGGAGATGCCCGCCATCGAGGTCAACCCGCATGCGGTTCAGGTGCTCACCGTGCACGCCGCGAAGGGGCTCGAGTGGGACGTCGTCGTCGTGCCCGGCCTCGTCGAAGGGGTCTTTCCGAGCCTCGGCGGTTCGACGCGGGCCGAGGGCGAGCAGTGGCAGTACAAGCCGCACAAGGCGCGCGGCTGGCTGAGTGGTCTTCAGTCGATCCCCTACGATCTGCGCGGTGACAGGCAGGGGCTGCCCGCCCTCGCCGTCACGGGTGCGGAGGATTCCGACGAGCTGGCCGACCGGTTCACCGAGTTCTGCGAGCAGGGCCTCGAGCACGCGGTGACGGAGGAGCGCCGTCTTGCGTACGTGGCCTTCACCCGCGCGCGCAGCACCATGTTGCTCACCGCTCCGATCTGGTACGCGAGCGGCACGACCCCGCGCGAGACGTCTCGTTTCCTCACCGAACTGCTCGAGGAACCCGATCTCGGCGCGAGCATCGAGCGTCTGCACTGGGAGCAGATGCCGCCGACGCAGGTCGACGGCGAGCGCCCCAGCAACCCACTCGACGCCGACGTCCTGACGGCGACGTGGCCGCTCGACGCGATGGCCGACCAACGCGCCCACCTCGTCCCTGCCGCGGACCAGGTGCGCGCGCTGCGCACCCGGCTGCAGAACGGGGAAGCCCTCGAGCCGACCGGGCAACTGGCGCTCGGGTTGGAGGGGACGATCGAGGACAGGGAGCAGGAGATGGAGTTGCTCCTGGCCGAACGACAGCGCGAACGCACCCGGCTGCGCAGCGACGTCGTGCTGCCCTCGCACCTGTCCGCCTCCCAGCTCGTCGCACTCGCGAGCGACAAGGACCTGTTCGCGCGGCGCCTGCGGCGCCCGATGCCGAGTGAACCGGCGGTGGCGGCGCGGCGCGGTACGGCGTTCCACGCCTGGGTGGAGCGGCACTACGGTGCTGCGGCGCTCGTCGACCTCGACGAACTGCCTGGCTTCGGTGACGAGGACGTGGCCGCCGACGAGATGCTGCCCGTGCTGCAGACCAACTTCCTGGCCAGCGAGTGGGCGGATCGGGTGCCGGTCGACGTCGAGGTCGCCCTCGAGACCGTCGTCGCCGGGTACGCGGTGCGCGGCCGCATCGACGCCGTCTTCGCGCGTGACGGCGGCGGGTTCACGGTCGTCGACTGGAAGACCGGAGCCAAGCCGGCGGGGCCGACCCTGCGTCATCGCTCGCTGCAGCTCGCCGCCTACGCCCTCGGTTACGCGCGCCTGCGCGGCCTGGATCCCGAGGACGTCGACGCCGCGTTCTTCTACGCCGCCACGGGGGAGACGTATCGCCCCGGCGTTGCGTCGCAGCGCGACCTCGAGGAGCTTCTCGGGTCGGTCGGGGGCTGACGGCGGTGCTTGTCGCGCTCGGGTCGCGGAGGCGGGGCGTCCCGCGGGTGCGGCCCGAGCGGTCAGCGGGATCTCGCGTTCCCGCCGGACGATTCGTCGGCGACGGCGCCTGCCGAGTCGTCGCTCGAGGCCGCGGGCTCCTCGGACGAGCCGTGAGGCAGTCGGGTGCGCGCGGCGTCGCCATCGACGCGCGTGGCGCCCGCGTGCTCGGAGCGGTCCTCTCGCTCCGGGGCCAGGCGCACGGGGATCTCGACGGTGGCGTCCTCCTCGCCGACCTCGGCGTCGACGACCTCGATGTCGGCGGGGTCGAGCGGGGGGACGAGGTCGATCGGCGCCGTGCCCGCGCGGCGCGCCGGCGGCAGGAGACTCGAGTCGCCCTCCACCTCGAAGGCGAGTTCCTCGAGCGCCGCGGCGTGACGCTCGACGCGCGCGTCGTCGCCCATCGTGCGGCTTGCGAGCAGCGCGTACGCGAGTTCCATCTCGCCCATGAGCCGGATGCGGCGCTCCAGGTTCGGGTCGGGCCGCTCGGCGCGTTCTGCGGCGTAGGCCTCGAACACGGTGTCGAACGCCTGCTGCGGCGCAGAGTTCCACAGCAGCGCGAAGTCGCGCGCGGGGTCGGCGACGCCGGCATGCTCCCAGCCGCTGATGGCGCTCACCTCACCCTCGTCGACGTGGACGTCGGCGCCGCGCAGCGGCCCGTGCGTCGCCGTCGTCGAGAAGCGCCACAACGCCGGCGTGTCGAGGGCCTCACGCCAGCGGGCGATGAGGGCCGACGGCACCCGGGACGTCGCGGCGGCGCGATCGACGTCGGCGCGCAGACGCTGACGGTAGGTGTCGGCGTCGTAGGTGGCGAGGCCGGCCTCCTCGACGACGCGCGGGTCGACGCCGTGCAGGTGCGCGAGCGCCTGGCCGAGGGCACGCGCCGCGGCGGAGCGTCCGGCGAGGTGGCGCCAGTCGAGCGCCTTGCCGCGGGGGCGCGCGTAGACGGCGACGGCCGAACCCTCCTTCGGGCGTGCGGAGCCCTCGACGCGGGGCACGTCGAAGTCGACGCGTCGCGTGAGCAATTGCACGAGGGCGTCGGATGCGGCGAGTTCGGCGCCTGCGGCTCCAGTCAGCGCGGAGCGGACGAGCCAGACCCGGCCGTCGGCGCCCGTGATGTGGGCACTCTGGTAGAGGTCGCCGGCCGGCACGGGCAGGCCTTCGACCTTGATGGGGCGGATTCCGGGCACGGCGGCGTCGGCGAGGGCGGCGAGGAGCAGGGGCGAGCGCATCACCCCCACACCGTATGTCGGAGGTGGCGTCTAGCCTGGGAGGCATGCCCGACGCCACGCGACCTTTGCCCGATCTCGTCCTCGGCGACGCCGTCGTCGACCGTGATGCGCTGCGGCGCTCCGAACCGGATCTCATCGAGCGGCTGCTCGCCGTCGCGACGACGCGGGTCCTCGACGTGCGCGGCGCCTCGGTGCCGCAACGGCGCACCCAGCTGCTCTGGCGCGCACCACAGGCCGAGGATCGGCAGTGGTTCGACACCGGCGGTGTCGTCCTCTACCTCGGTCAGACGTCCCACGGCCCCGCGCTCGCCGTGCTTCGCCCGCAGGACGACGCACCGGTCCCTGCGCCGACGGGGGAGCGCCCTGGCAACGCGGCTACCGCCACGACTTCGGAGGATGACGGCGACGACGCGCCGTCGTGGCGCACCCTGCGCGACATCGGGCTCGAACTGTCGGGCGACGACCTCGCCTGCGTCACCGCGGCCGTCGCGTTGGCCCAGTGGCATGCGACGCACACGCACTGCCCGCGCTGCGGGGCGCCCACCATCGTCGTCGAGGCGGGCTGGGTGCGTCGCTGCGAAGCGGACGGTTCGCATCACTTCCCGCGCACCGACCCGGCCGTCATCATGGCGATCGTCGACGAGTCCGACCCCGACGACTCGCGCCTCCTGCTCGCCCGCGGCCCACGCTGGAAGGGCCCGCACCGTTCGGTGCTCGCGGGTTTCGTCGAGCCAGGGGAGTCGTTCGAGCAGGCCGTGGCGCGCGAGACGTTCGAGGAGTCCGGCGTCGAGGTCACCGACGTGCGCTATCTCGGCAGCCAGCCGTGGCCCTTTCCCGCCTCCGTCATGATCGGCTGCATCGCGCGTGCGGTGACGACACCGCTGCGCGCTCAGGAGGGCGAGATCGAGGAGATCGGGTGGTACTCGCGCGCCGACGTCCGTCAGGGCCTCGCCGACGGTTCCCTCGCGCTGCCGGGGCGCCTGTCGATCGCGCGCGCTCTCATCGAGCATTGGTACGGTGAGCCGCTCCCGTGACGGCGGCGCACGATCCGACCGACCAACCCGCCCACCCGCATCGCGACGAACGACCATTTCGAGGAGTACCTGAGCAGTGAACGAGCATGACGCCGATTCGGTGCTCGCGGGTCTGGACCCGCAGCAGCGGGAGGTCGCGGCGAACCCGCTCGGCCCGATGGTCGTCCTCGCCGGCGCGGGCACGGGCAAGACGCGCGCCATCACGCACCGCATCGCGTACGGCGTGCACTCGGGCGCTCTCGTCGGTCAGCGCACGCTGGCGGTGACGTTCACCGCGCGTGCTGCGGGCGAGATGCGCACGCGCCTTCGCGAGTTGGGCGTCCCGCAGGTCGTCGCACGCACCTTCCACGCCGCGGCGCTGAGCCAACTACGCTACTTCTGGCCGCAGGCGATCGGTGGGGGCGCGCCGGAGGTCGTCGGGACGAAGGGCAGCCTCGTCGGCGAGGCGGCGGGGCGGCTGCGTCTGCAGGTCGATCGCACCGGGCTGCGCGACCTCGCCGGTGAGGTCGAGTGGGCCAAGGTCTCGATGCTCACCCCGGAGACCTACCCGGCCGCAGCACGGCGCGCCGGCCGTCAGCCCGCCGATCTCGACGTCACGGCGATGGCGCGACTGCTCGATGCCTACGAGGACGTCAAGTCCGCGCGCGGCGTCATCGACTTCGAGGACGTCCTGCTCCTGGCCGCCGGCATCCTCACCGTCGCCATCACCGGCTCCGTCCCGAAGAAGGAAGACAATCCCGCCGTGCCGATCTCGGTCGCGGAGCAGATCGACTCCACCCAGGAGGCCTTCGCCCGGGCATGGCAGCGGTGGGACCAGGTACGTGCCGCGGACGAGCCGGGCGCCTGGGTGCGGACCGTGGCCCGACGCATAGCGATCTCCGCATGGCGCAAGGACACCAACCGGACCACCGCGATGGAGCGGCACGGCGAGCCGAGCACCCCACGCGAGCCCAGCGAGGACCGGGTCGCGATCGTCGCGGCCCTGCGCACCCTCGGCCCGGAGGTGCGCGAGACCCTCGCCCTGCACTACCTCGCCGACCTGTCCGTCGACGAGATCTCCCGACAGACCGGGTCACCCCCCGGCACGATCAAGGCTCGCCTGCACCGCGGTCGGGCCCAGTTGTCCACCGCACTCGGCGACAAGGAGGAGCCCGATGAGTGACGCGCACGACGACACCCCGTGGGGCCCCGAGGACGACGCGCGCGTGCGCGGCGCCCTCATGTCGCTCATGGACGACGTGGCGGCCGAGCCGCTGCCCGAGCCCGCCTTCGTCCGGGCTCGGTCGACGGCGGGCGGAGCACCCCGCGACCTGCGCCGGCGGCGTCGGCCAAAAGTGCCTTCGCGTCGCCATCGGCCGTCAGCCGATATTGCCGCAGGCCTTGGCTTTGAGCCCGGCGGCCAGCAGCATCGATTCGAGCATCGTCGTGGTCGTCGTCCTCGACATGGTGCTGACGCTGCTCTTCTGGGGCGGCGACCCCGGCGTCCGGATCGCGGGGTGATGCGGCGATGGACCTGACGCCGATCGATCCCGACGACCCCGGCGCTCTGGAAGCCCGCGCGGTCTATGCCT
>ERZ1023267.29-NODE-29-length-55898-cov-8.119245_pt1 | contig 55898 bp, 42 predicted proteins | sample MGYA00520905_ERZ1023267 | MGnify/ENA primary metagenome ERZ1023267 (study PRJEB32759, sample SAMN07749868) | skin metagenome | biome: transportation; feature: city; material: polyester macromolecule | host: Homo sapiens | place: Hong Kong:ISLAND line | collected...
AGGCGGCGAGGGCGAAGTCGGTGCGCTTGGAATCGGCACCTATAAGTTTGCAGAGAGCGTTAACGAGATAACTCTGCATCCTCGGCCCGCTTCCCCTGGGACGGCGACCGATGTCGAAACCGATCATCCCCATGGAAACTGTTCGCTCTGTGGAGTTGTGCTTACTGACGAATCAGCGTCCGTCAGTCTAGCGGTTCAACAGCGAAGGACGCGAGCGCATTCCCACCCGCTGCGCCTCTTCCGTGTCATGCGCCACACGAGGATCGCTTGGCGCCTCACCCCGCGAGGTCTATGGTTGTTCCTCGGTCGTTGCATCTTCAATCACCTCGCCGCACGGACACGTTGCGTCGCGCCACGGCCGATCCCATCCCGACGAACGGCGGCCAACGCGCGGCTGCACTCCCCCAGGGCAGCGCCCGATCGCCCTGCTGCCCGCGTTCGATCCCGCGCGCATCACACTCCGTCGGTTCGTCGCCGGCCTCTCCCCCACGCCTGCCCCGGCCCCTCAAGGGCGCCAACTCGAGAAAGGAGGGGCTGATGTCGACTGCTGCTGTCAGCACTCACGGCCCCGACGCACCCGTGGAGTCATCCACCGACAACCCCGCGAAGCCCAACCTCGGCCTCGCGCTCTTCGTGATCGCCTGCGCCCAGCTCATGATCGTGCTCGATGGGACGGTCGTGAACATCGCACTACCCCACATCCAGACCGATCTGCACTTCAGCCAGTCCGGCCTTCAGTGGGTCGTCACCTCCTACGCGCTGGCTCTCGGTTCGCTCCTGCTGCTGGGCGGGCGCCTCGGCGACATCTTCGGACGCCGCCGCATGTTCACCGTCGGCATCGCCGTGTTCGCTCTCGCCTCGCTGCTCGGCGGCATCGCGCCCAACCCCACTCTCCTGCTCGCCGCGCGCGTGCTCCAGGGTGCCGGTGCGGCGCTGGCTCAGCCGGCGGCACTGGCCCTCGTCAACACGACGTTCCCGCCCGGCAAGGAGCGCAACCGCGCCATGGGTGTCTACGCCGCGATGTCCGGCGCCGGTGCAGCGATCGGCCTCATCCTCGGCGGCGTGCTGACCGAGATCGACTGGCGCTGGACGATGCTCATCAACGTGCCCATCGGCATCGCCGTCGCCGTGCTCGCACCCCGTGTGCTCATCGAATCCGACGGTCACGAGGGCACCCTCGACATCATCGGCGCCGTCACGGCGACCGCGGGTCTGTTCGGCATCGTCTACGGCCTGTCCAACGCCGCGTCCCACTCGTGGGGCGACACCTGGACCCTCGTGCCGCTGATCGTGGGCACCCTGCTCGTCATCGCGTTCGCTGCCATCGAGAGCCGCACCGAGCACGCCCTGCTGCCGACGCGCATCCTCGCCGACCGCACGCGAGGCACCGCGATCCTCGCGATGCTCATCATGGGTGCCGCGATGTTCGCGATGTTCTTCTTCCTCGGCCTGTACATCCAGCAGGTGCTCGGTTATTCGCCGGTCAAGTCCGGTTTCGCGTTCCTGCCGTTCAGCCTCGGCATCGTCATCGCCGCGGGCCTGTCGCAGAACCTCGTCACGCGCATCAAGCCGCGCTACCTCTCGGGCTTCGGCGGCCTGCTCGCAGCAGCGGGCATGTGGTCGTTCACCCAGCTCGACACGCACTCGAGCTACGCGACGCACCTGCTGCCCGGCATCTTCGTCATGGCCCTCGGCATGGGCTTCGTCTTCATCCCGATGACGCTCGCCGCCTCCCACGGCGTCGAAGCGAAGGACTCGGGGGCCGCCGCCTCCGCGCTCAACACCGCGCAGCAGATCGGTGGTTCGATCGGTCTCGCCGCTCTCACCACGGTGTATTCGCACTATGCGACGCAGCGTGCCGACGAGCTCAAGGCCGCCGCCGCTGCCGCGATGGCGAAGGTGCCGACGTCGGTGCAGGAAACGGCTGAGTTCAAGTCGAAGATGCAGGCCCAGCAGGCAGCCGGAGCGCTCGACGTGCAGACCTTCGCCTCGACGCACGGGTTCTGGGTGGCCTCCGGCATGCTTCTCGTCGGAGCCCTGCTCATCCTGATCTTCATCACGATTCGCAGCGACGAACTGCAGACCGACGGGGCAGCGCCCACCGCGCACGTGGGCTGACGCGGTCGCTTCAGCTTGCACACCCTCGCCTCTGGGCGGGCTCGACCCTGCGTCGGGCCCGCCCAGAGGCTTTTCTCACGTCCGGTGTGGTGCGAGACACGCGTGTGTTGCCAACTGTTCGCTATTGGTCGGTTTTGCCGCGAAACTCTGCGGTTTTCAGCCCTGAGCGACCGGTAGTGTCAGCACCAACTGCGCCGCCGCGGCGCCCCACCCCGAACGGAGATGTGCATGTTCCGCAAGGTCCTGGTCGCCAACCGAGGCGAGATCGCCGTGCGCGCGTTCCGCGCCGCCACCGAGCTGGGCGCCACCACCGTCGCCGTCTTTCCCCACGAGGACCGCGGCAGCGAGCATCGTCTCAAGGCCGACGAGGCCTACCAGATCGGCGAGGTCGGCCACCCCGTGCGCGCCTACCTCGACGTCGACGAGATCATCCGCGTCGCCCGCGAATCGGGCGCCGACGCGATCTACCCCGGCTACGGCTTCCTGTCCGAGAACCCGCTGCTCGCCGAGGCGTGCGCCGACGCCGGCATCACCTTCATCGGCCCCAAGCCCGACGTGCTGCACATGACGGGCAACAAGGCGACGGCCATCGCCGCGGCCAAGCGCGCCGGCCTGCCGACGCTGCGCAGCGTGCCGCCGTCGTCCGACATCGACGAACTCGTCAAGGGCGCCGACGACATCGGCTACCCCGTCTTCGTCAAGGCCGTCGCCGGCGGCGGCGGGCGCGGCATGCGTCGCGTCGAGAAGCCCGAGGCGCTGCGCGAGAACCTCGAGGCCGCGATGCGCGAAGCCGAATCCGCCTTCGGTGACGCGACCTGCTTCATCGAGGAAGCCGTCGTCGACCCGCGCCACATCGAGGTGCAGATCCTCGCCGACGGTGAGGGCGACGTCGTCCACCTCTTCGAACGCGACTGCTCCGTGCAGCGACGCCACCAGAAGGTCGTCGAGATCGCGCCGGCACCGAACCTCTCCCCCGAACTGCGCGAACGCATGTGCGCCGACGCCGTCGCGTTCGCGAAGGAGATCGGCTACTCGTGCGCCGGCACCGTCGAGTTCCTGCTCGACACCCGCGGCCGCTACGTGTTCATCGAGATGAACCCGCGCATCCAGGTCGAGCACACCGTCACCGAGGAGGTCACCGACGTCGACCTCGTCGCCGCGCAGATGCGCATCGCCTCCGGCGACACCCTCGACGACCTCGGCCTCGCTCAGGAGAACATCCACCTGCGCGGCGCGGCGCTGCAGTGCCGCATCACGACCGAGGACCCGGCCAACGGCTTCCGCCCCGACACCGGCACGATCACCGCCTACCGTTCCGCGGGCGGCTCGGGCGTTCGCCTCGACGGCGGCACGATCCACATGGGCGCCGAGGTCAGCGCCCACTTCGACTCGATGCTCGTCAAGCTCACCTGCCGCGGCCGCGACTTCGCGACGGCCGTGCGCCGCGCCCGCCGCGCCCTCGCCGAGTTCCGCGTGCGCGGTGTCAGCACGAACATCCCCTTCCTGCAGGCCCTGCTCGAGGACCCGGCATTCATCTCCGGCAACGTGACGACGTCGTTCATCGAGACCCACCCGCACCTGCTCGACGCGCGCACCCCCGGCGATCGCGGCACGAAGCTGCTCACCTACCTCGCCGAGACGACCGTCAACAAGCCGTACGGCGACCACTCAGCACTCGCCATCACGGCGCGCGAGAAGCTGCCCGCATTCGACATCAGCGGCCCCGTCCCGCCCGGCGCGCGCGACCGGCTGATCACCGAAGGGCCCGAGGCGTTCGCCCGCGCTCTGCGCGAGCAGCAGGCCGTCGCCGTCACCGAGACGACGATGCGCGACGCCCACCAGTCCCTGCTCGCGACGCGCATCCGCACCCGCGACCTGCTGCACGTCGCGCCGTACGTCGCACGCATGACGCCGCAGCTGCTGTCGATGGAGGCCTGGGGCGGCGCGACGTACGACGTCGCGCTGCGCTTCCTGTCCGAAGACCCGTGGGACCGCCTCGCGAAGCTGCGCGAGGCGATGCCGAACATCCCGATCCAGATGCTGCTGCGCGGGCGCAACACCGTTGGCTACACGCCGTACCCGACCAAGGTGACCGACGCGTTCGTCACCGAGGCCGCGCGCACGGGTGTCGACATCTTCCGCATCTTCGACGCCCTCAACGACGTCGAGCAGATGCGTCCCGCCATCGAAGCGGTGCGCGAGACGGGCACCGCCGTCGCCGAGGTGGCCCTGTGCTACACCGGCAACCTCGCCTCCCCCGACGAGAAGCTCTACACGCTCGACTACTACCTCGCGCTCGCCGAGAAGATCGTCGACGCCGGCGCCCACGTCCTCGCGATCAAGGACATGGCGGGTCTGCTGCGCGCCCCAGCGGCGCGTACCCTCGTCACCGCGTTGCGGGAGCGCTTCGACCTGCCCGTGCACCTGCACACCCACGACACGGCCGGTGGCCAGCTCGCGACGCTGCTCGCCGCCATCGACGCGGGCGTCGACGCGGTCGACGTCGCGAGCGCCGCGATGTCGGGCACGACGAGCCAGCCGTCGATGTCGGCGCTCGTCGCGGCGACGGACGGCACGGACCGTGCGACGGGGCTCGACCTCGCGAACGTGTGCGACCTCGAGCCGTACTGGGAGGCCGTGCGCACCCTCTACAAGCCGTTCGAGTCGGGCCTCGCCGCGCCGACGGGTCGCGTGTACCGTCACGAGATCCCGGGTGGGCAGCTGTCGAACCTGCGCCAGCAGGCGATCGCGCTCGGCCTCGGCGACCGCTTCGAGGCGATCGAGGACACGTACGCCGCGGCCAACGACATCCTCGGCAACGTCGTCAAGGTGACGCCGAGCTCGAAGGTCGTCGGCGACCTCGCGCTCGCGCTCGTCAGCGCGAACGCCGACCCGAAGGACTTCGAGGCCAACCCGCAGAACTACGACATCCCGGACTCCGTCATCGGCTTCCTCGGCGGCGAGCTCGGCGACCCGCCCGGTGGCTGGCCCGAGCCGTTCCGCACGAAGGCCCTCGCCGGACGCACGGTGCGCCCGCGCGTCGAGGAGCTGAGCGCCGATGACGAGGCCGACCTCGCACGCGACCCGCGCGGCACGCTCAACCGCCTGCTGTTCCCCGGCCCGACGCAGGACTACGCGCGTGCCCGCGAGCTCTACAGCGACCTGTCGGTGCTGTCGACGAAGGAGTTCCTCCACGGCCTCGCGCCCGGGCAGGAGCACGAGGTCGACCTCGAGCCGGGCAAGAAGATCCTGATGTCTGTCGCGTCCGTCTCCGAGCCCGACGAGCGCGGCATGCGCACCGTGCTCGCGACGCTCAACGGCCAGCTGCGCCCCGTCCAGGTGCGCGACCACGCCGTCAAGGTCGACGTCGCCGCCGTCGAGAAGGCCGACCCGAAGAACGTCGGCCACGTCGCCGCGCCGTTCGCGGGCATGGTGTCCGTCAGCGTCGCCGAGGGTGACGAGGTCGCGGCAGGCGACACGGTCGCGACGATCGAAGCGATGAAGATGGAGGCCTCCATCACGACGCCCGTCGCGGGCACCGTCAAGCGCGTGGCTCTGACGCACGAGACGCAGGTCGAGGGCGGCGACCTCGTCATCGTCATCGAGTGATGTCCGCCGCCGTGACCTGACGGCTCGCGGCCTCCGCTCGGGCCCGTCAGGTCGTGCGGCGCATGCGAAAGGGGCGCCCGTCTCGAGTCGAGACGGGCGCCCCTTTCGGCGTCGTTCAGGCGGGCCGGCTCACCAGCCGCCGCCACCACCACCGCTGATGCCGCCGCCGGAGAAGCCTCCCCCGCCGGAGAAGCCTCCCCCGCCGGAGAAGCCGCTACCGCCGCTCGAACCGGGCGTGGACGACAACGCGGACGACGCCGCGTCGCTGAAGGCCTCCATCGAGGCGCCGAAGTTGTCGAAGCCCCCGAAACCGCCGCCGAAGCCGCCGTACGGCACGTACCAGTAGGGCATGACCATCGGGTAGCCCTGCGCCTGCGCGGCAGCGGCGACCTGGCCGAAGACCTTCGCCCAGCGGTCGGCGAGACCGAGCACGACCGCGTACGGCATGTAGCGGCTGAAGATCTGCTCGGCTTCCTCGAACTTGATCTGCTTCGCCTCAGCCGTCTTGAGATACAGCTCGAACCCGCGCGTCTGGTCGTACACCGCCGAGCCGACGGGCGTGCGCGCGGCAGCGTTCTTCGAACGCACGAGCGCGAGGACGGCGACGATCGCGAAACCCGCACCGAACAGGAAGCCGTTGAGGTGGAAGTGGTTCGCGGCGAAGAACGAGACGACGGCGAGCACCGCGAACAGGCTCGCGAGGCCCTTGGCCCCGGCCTCACTCGCGCTGGGGCGCTGCTTGAACCAGCCGCGCGCGACGGCCTCGTCCTCGATGCCCTCCTTCGCGTTCGCCAGGTGGCCCGCGAAGTGGTTCTTCAGATCGGACAGGTACACCTGCGAGCCGTCGGAGAACAGCGCGTTGAGTAGGTCTGCCTCGTAGGCCAGCAGCTGCCCCGCCGGGGGCTGCGGGTTCGAGATGAGCAGCCAGTCGCTCTTGTCGACCTGTTCCATGCGCAGGTACCCGCGCACCGCGAGGTCGACGATGGTGCCCGCGACGTCACGGTTGTCGGCGCGACGGTCGATGACGAGGCCCGCAAGGCCCGCGGTGGCGTCGTTGGGCGGCTCGAACCGGACGGCGACCTCGGGCTCGCGCGTCCGCTCGACCGGCACCTCCTGGCCGGGCGCGGGGAGCTGACCGGGTGCGATTCCGCTGTAGCGCTCGTCGGCGTTGCGCCGACGGTCGCGGACGAACCACAGCCCGCCGAGCCCGGCGAGTGCCGCCGCCAGAGCCCCGCCGCCGATGTTGACGGCCTGGCGCTGCGAAGACGTCAGCGGCCCGTTGACGCCGAACGCGTCCTCGGCCGAGCCGTCCTTGAGGATGGGGGCGGTGTTCGTGAACGCCGACGTCGGCAGGTCGGCGTCGATCGTCATGCCGCGCCCGTTGCCGACGTTGTTCGCCGAGAACGACGCCTCCGTCCCCGGCGTCGCCCTGCACTCCTGCTTCGAGTTCTTCTCGCCGTACCAGCACTTGGCCCGAGAGACGGCGCCCGGGCCCTTGACGGTGACACGCGCGGTGTCGATCGGGATCTTCCAGTCGTTGCCCGTCGCGTTGATGAAGAACTCGGTCGACGAGTTCGACTGCTTGTTGACAACACCGGCGAGGTGGTACTTGAGCGTGTAGTGCTGCGTGCCGTACACGGTGCGGTTCGGGCTGCCGATGCGCAACCGCTCAGCGCCGCCGTCACGGGAGCGCTGGAGCTGCGTCGGCGCTCCCGTCGAGGAGGTGACGGAGACGTTCGTCATCGGGTACTCACGGTGCTGGGTGTCGCTCACGCCCTGGCCGGTGATGACGATGCGATCGATCCCGTGATGACTGCTGTCGCTGAAGCGGACGTCGAGATTCTCCGTGACGTCGACGCCACCGTCGACACCCACGTCGTAGCGGATGTCGTAGTTCGTGATGCGGATGTTGTCGTTGCCCGCGGCCTGAGCGGGCGCTGCGCTCATGGCGACGAGCGCGACGGCGGCGGCGGCGCCGAGTGCGGTGCGGGCCGACGGTGTAGGTGCTCCCCTGAGGCGACTCATGCCCCTACCTTGCCACGTGGGCGAGGCGGGGGCATGCCGACGGGTAAACCGGCGCGCTCGCTCGGTTCTCAGCCGCCGCGCTTGAGGCGTACCTGCATCTCGCGCTGCGCCTCGAGGTTGTCCTGACGCTCGCGCAGCGTCTGGCGCTTGTCGTGCAGTTGCTTGCCTCGCGCGAGGGCGATCTCGACCTTGGCGCGACCGTCCTTGAAGTACAGCGACAGCGGCACGATGGTGTACCCCTTCGACTGCGCCTTGTTCGCGAGCTTGAGGATCTCGGCCTTGTGCAGCAGCAGCTTGCGTCGCCGACGCGCGGAGTGGTTCGTCCACGTGCCCTGGAGGTACTCGGGGATGTGGACGTTCTCGAGCCACATCTCACCGTCGCGCTCGAGCACGTAACCGTCGACGAGGGACGCGCGCCCCATGCGCAGGCTCTTCACCTCGGTGCCCATGAGGGACAGCCCGGCCTCGAGCGTTTCCTCGATGTGGTAGTCGTGGCGCGCCTTCTTGTTGTTGGCGATCACCTTCGTGCCGTGTTCCTTCGGCATGGGCTCACCCCCTTCTGCTTCGATGCGGTCGCGTTCGGCGTGGTCGACGTCGGTGAAGACAACATCGCAGGCATGCCGGGCATTTCCGAAGCTGTCACTTTATCCACTTCAGCGGGTTGACGGCCACACCATTCTCGCGGGTCTCGAAGTGCAGGTGGCAGCCGGTGACGCGCCCCGTCATCCCGGAGACCCCGATCTGCTGGCCCTTCTTGACCTTCTGCCCGACGCTGACCGACAGGGACGTGAAGTGCATGTAGGCGCTCGTCAGCTGCGCACCGTTGACGGTTCCGTGGCTGATGTAGACGTGATTGCCGGAGACGTCGTTGTAGTTCGCCTCGATGACGGTGCCGTCACCCGCGGCATAGACGGGCGTGCCGCACGCGAACGGGAAGTCGTCGCCCTCGTGCAGCTTGTTGATCTTGAGGACGGGGTGGAAGCGGTAGCCGTAGCCCGACACGATGCTCGAGATCGGGCCCGGGGAGGCGAGGAAACCGGTGCCCTGCGGCACGTCGTGGACGCTGGTGTCGACATCCTTGCTCGTCGTCGTGACGTTCTTCAGGCGCGTGCTCTCAGCCTGCAACGCCGCGAGCTTCGCCTCCTCCTTCTTCTTCTCGGCCTCGAGCTTCTTCTTGTCGTCCTTCTGCGTCTTCTGCAACGCCACGAGACTCGCCTCGGCGGTGTCGGCGTCAGTCTTCGCCGTGCTCGCGGCGGTGACGGCGGCGTCCTGCTTCGTCTTCGCCAGGCTCGCACGACGCCGGATCTCCGCGAGACGTGTCGCCTCGCTCTGCCCGGCTGCGGCCGAGCTCTTGAGATTCGTGATGACGCCCTGCTGGCGGCGCATGACGATGTCGGCGAGCGCCATCGACCCGGAGACACCCGAGTTCGAGGTGAGCACCTCGATGGTGAACGTGAGGTCGCCGAGCCCGCCCGTCTCGAACGCGTTGCGCGCGAGGCCACCGACCTCGGTGCGTGCCTTCGCCTGGTCGGCGCGGTTCGTCGCGAGGGCGGTGCGCGAGGCGTCCTCGTCGGCCTTGGCGACGTCGTAGTCGGACGCGGCGTCACGCTGCTTCTGCTGGGCCTTCGTCAGGGCGCTCTTCGCGTCCTTTGCCTTCTTGTCGGCGGCCGCGACGGCCTTGTTCGTCTTCGTCAGCGTCGCGTCGGCGTCGGCGAGCGACTTCGAGATGTCGTCGATCTCGGACTTGCTGTTCTTGATCTTGTCGTCGACGTCGTCACCGACGGCGTGGCTCGACCCGGACGCGACACCGAGCGCGCAGGTCCCGGCGAGGGCTGCGGCGCAGAGTCGGCGACGGGATTTGGTGGGCGCCACCGTCACACCTTGAGGTAGCGACGCAGCGTGAGCCACGACGTGACGACGGCGAGCAGGAGCGCGCCGAGGTACAGCCACGGCACGACGGCGAGGACGTCGCCGTCCCCGACGAGGTTGACGAAGCCGCCCCCGGAGCCGGCGAGGCTGCTCACGCCGAAGTGGACCATCGCCCACAGCATGGCCGAGGCAAGGGTCGCGCCGACGAGCGAGGCGAGCAGCACCTCGGCCACGAACGGCAGGTAGATCGTCGCGCTCGAGGCACCGACGAGGCGCATGATGCCGACCTGCCGGCGCCGCGTGAACGCCACCTGCCGGATCGTCGTCACCATGAGCAGCACGCAGCACACGACCATGAGCGTCGCGATGATGGCCGAGCCGACGCCGAGCATCGTGAGGAACGAGAAGAACGGTGCGAGCACCTCGTGCAGGTTGCTCACGTGCGCGACGCCCGGCATGCCGGTGAATCCGCTCGCTATCTCGTCGAAACGCCGTGGGTCGTCGAGGCGCACCTCGAAGAATGCGGGCATCGACGACGCGTCGACGCTGCTGACGTACGGCGAGTCGTGGTACTGCTCGCGGAACATCGCGACGGCCTGCTCGCTCGTCCTGTAGTCGACCTTCGTGACGAGCGGCGCGAGGTTCGTCAGGTTGATGCGCACCGTCTCGGTCTGCGCTGCGCTCGCCTTGCCGCCGGCGCACGAGGCGACGCCCGTGTCGGAGTCGGTGCACAGGAACACGAACGCGTGGACCTTGTCGTACCAATCGCCCTTGGCGGCGTCGACCTGACGCTGCGCGAGCAGCCCGGCACCGACGAAGATCATCGACACCATCGACACGAGTACGACCGAGGCGATCATCGAGGTGTTGCGACGCACCCCCTGACCGACCTCGGAGGCGAGGAAACGCAGGTTCACGACGCAGCTCCCGTGATGTCGCGCCCCCGGCGCGTGGCGCGGGCGCCCGGGATTGCGGTGGTCGTGCCGTCGAGAGCTGACGGATCGTCGTGGGCGTCGTGACTGTCGTGGCCGCCCTGTTCTGCGACGGCGTCGAGGCGGCGCGCGCCGGAGCGTCGTGAGGTGGCCTCGGAGCGGTAGCCGCCGGTCGAGTCGCGCACGAGACGGCCGTCGCTCATCTCGATGACGCGCCGCTGCAGGCGGTCGACGAGCGAGTTGTCGTGCGTTGCCATGACGAGCGTCGTGCTCGTGCGGTTGACGCGGTCGAGCACGCCGACGACCTCCTCGGAGTTCTCGGGGTCGAGGTTGCCGGTCGGTTCGTCCGCGAGCAGGATGGCGGGCTGCTTGACGACGGCGCGCGCGATGGCGACGCGCTGCTGCTCACCGCCGGAGAGTTCGTGCGGGAAGCGGCGCGCCTTCTCGGCGAGGCCGACGAGTTCGAGCGCCTCGGGCACGGCCGTGCGCACCGCGCCCCGACGCCAGCCGAGGATCTCGAGGACGAACGCGACGTTCTCGGCGACCGTCTTGTTCTCGAGCAGCCGGAAATCCTGGAAGACGACGCCGATGTCGCGGCGCAGCGACGGCACCTTGCGGCGCGGCATCGTCATGAGGTCTCGCCCGGCGATGTGGATCTGGCCGGACGTCGCCGTCACCTCGTGCGTCATGAGACGCATGAGCGAGCTCTTGCCCGAGCCGGACTGGCCGACGAGGAAGACGAACTCTCCGCGCTCGATGTCGAAGCTGACGTCGTCGAGCGCAGGCGCCAGCTTTCTGCCGTACGTCAGACTCACATGGTCGAAACGAATCATGGCTTCCCCGCCGTGCTCGATGCGTGCTCGCTACCTACCCCGCGTGCGAGTCGGTGTCACTCGGCGTCGCGGGCGGCGGCGCGCTTCCAGCGGATGCCGGCCTCGATGAACCCGTCGATGTCCCCGTCGAACACGCCGGAGGTGTTGCCGACCTCGTACTCGGTGCGCAGATCCTTGACCATCTGGTAGGGGTGCAGGACGTAGGAGCGCATCTGGTCGCCCCAACTCGCCTTGATGTCGCCGGCGAGTTCCTTCTTCTGCGCGTCCTCCTCCTGCTTCTTGAGCAGCAGCAGGCGGGACTGCATGACGCGCAGCGCGGCGGCGCGGTTCTGGATCTGGCTCTTCTCGTTCTGCATCGACACGACGGTGCCGGTCGGGATGTGCGTCATGCGAACAGCCGAGTCGGTCGTGTTGACGCTCTGGCCACCGGGGCCCGAGGAGCGGAACACGTCGATCTTCAGCTCGTTCTCGGGGATCTCGATCGTGTCGGTCGTCTCGATGAGCGGCACGACCTCGACGGCGGCGAACGACGTCTGACGTCGGCCCTGGTTGTCGAACGGCGAGATGCGCACGAGACGGTGCGTGCCGGCCTCGACCGACAGGTTGCCGAACGCGTAGGGCACGTTGACCTCGAACGTGACGGACTTGAGGCCCGCCTCTTCGGCGTAGGAGGTGTCCATGACCTTCGTCGGGTAGCCGTGACGCTCGGCCCAGCGCAGGTACATGCGCATGAGCATCTCGGCGAAGTCGGCGGCGTCGACGCCACCGGCGCCGGCGCGGATCGTGACGACGGCCTCGCGCTCGTCGAACTCGCCGTTGAGCAGGGTGCGCACCTCGAGTTCGCCGACGGCCTTCTGCAGCTTCTTCAGTTCGCGCTCGGCCTCGGCGAGGGTGTCGGCGTCGTTCTCCTCGGTGCCCATCTCGACGAGCACCTCGAGGTCGTCGATCGCCGCGTCCATGTTCTCGACGCGGTCGTTCTCGGCGTTCGCGCGCGACAGCGCGGAGGTGATCTTCTGCGCCGCATCCGGGTCGTCCCACAGATCGGGGGCCGCGGACTGCTCCTCGAGGTCGACGATCTGCTTCTTCAGCTTCTCGAGGTCGAGCACCTCGCGCACCGACGCCATCGTCGTGCGCAGGTTCTTGATTTCGTTGGGAAAGTCGACAGCCACGCCTTCCAGAGTATCGCCTGTGACGGGCCGCGCCCCAACCGGCGAGTGAACACTCATCGTTCGAAGTGCGCTTCGGCCCGCGTGGTGACGTGGACGGTGATCGGTGCACCGAGCGCAGACAGCGCTCCCCCGACCGCCGGCGGGTCGACGACGGCCGCGACGGCGAGCACGAGATCCTTGCCGTCGACGCTCGCCGACGTCAGGCTCCACGACGTGACGTGCGCCGGGCGCTCGGTGGCGGACAGCGCCGCCTGCGCCTCGGCGCGCACCGATGCCGCGTCGAGCTGCGGCGCCTCGACGCCGTGAGCGTAGGCATGCGCGACCGAGATGCGGTCGGCGGCTGCGGCGCCCGCATGGTCGGCGGCGTCGAGGACGTCGACGCGCGCCACCTGCGCGGTGTGCACGCAGATACCGCCGAGCAGCAGCATGACGACGCACGCACACAGCCCGATGCCGAGCAGGGCGATCCCGCCGTCGTCGGCGCGCGTTCGGTTCACGAGGGACGAGGCGAGCTGTCTGAGCCTCGCCGGCATGTGGCGCAGGGGTCCGCTGAGGGCGTCACGCCTCGTGGCGCACGCGTCAGGTGCGGGAGTCACCGTTGCCCTCCGTACTGTTCGACCTTCTCGACGTGCCGAGATCTCAGGTGGATCTCGAGCCCCGCGGGGCCGCTGAGCCATCGCGGCACGAACGGCAGGCCGACGCTCGTGCGCGCCGTCGCACTGACCTGAGCGCCGGGCGTCAGGCACGGGCTCGCCGTGCAGGTGATCGTCGCCGTGCCGACGGGGCTGCGCTGATCCTCGAACGCGAGACGCGCCGCGACATTCGCGCGCACGCTGCCCGCGCCCGAAGAGGGCGCCGTCACGTATGTGCGCGCCGCCTCACGGGCCGCCGAGCGCACCGCGAACGACGCCGCCTCGACACGGATGAGAGACGTCGCGACCCACAGCAGCGGCAACAACAACACCGCGATGACGACGATCGCCTCGACGAGCGCCGACCCTTCGTCCGCATCGAGGCCATGACCTCTCGTGTCCGCTACGCCGCCTTCTGCGCCAGGCTTGTCAGGACCACCGCGGCTTCGTCCCAGGCGGCCCGTACCGCGGGCCGCGGCGGCCACGTCTCGACGGGCCCTCATGGGCCGCGGTCCTCGATGACGGCTCGCCCGCTGGTGTGCAGGTCGAGTCCGACGCCGAACGGGCCGAGCACGGGCACCTGGGCGGTGATGTCGACGCGCATGACCGCGACGCCCGCCTCGCTCGTCGACCCGGCGCTCACGCCTGCGTGCCGGCCGCCACCCTCGGCGAGCAGGTCGCGTGCCTTCGCCTGAGCGGCGTCGACGCCTCCATCGACGCGAGCGCCCGCGCGGGCCGCTTCGGCCGCCGCCATCGTCAGCGACGACCGCACGTGCGCGGCGTAGGCGAACTGGCATACGAGCAGGAAGACGGCGACGATGACGACGCTCGTCATCGCGTTCTCGGCGACCGCGGATCCGCGCTCGTCCCGCCACGCGACCCGGAAGCGCATCGCGGCCGTGATGCGGTTCAGCCGCCGGAGACCTTGCTCATGGCGCTCGTGAACATCGTCTGCAGCAGCGGCCCGGCCGTCTGCCACAACAGCGTGACGAGGCCCGCCGTCATGAGCGTGACGAGCACCCAGCCCGGCACGTCGCCGCGCTCGCCGTCGCTGTCCGTCCCGTTCACCGGTCGGAGGGTGAGCGCGACGCGTCGTCGCAGAGCAGAGCGGGCACTGAGGATGCGGTTCATGGGAGGTGACCTTTCGTCGGGGTGTGGCCCGCGAGCGTTCGCGGGAGTCGTGGGGAGGCATCACAGCGTCAGATCGAGAGCTGCGAGCCCGGGGTACACGGCGAACAGCACCGTGACGGGCAGGACGAGGAAGACGACGGGCGCCATCATGACGACCTCCTTGCGGCCGGCTTTCTCGACGAGTTCGGTGCGCACGCTCTCGCGCGCGTCCTGGGCCTGCGCGCGCAGGACGTCGGCGAGTGGCGTGCCACGCTCGAGGGCGACGATGACGCCCTCGACGAAGCGCGCCACGCTGACGACGCTCGTACGCCGCGCGACGCCGGCCAGCGCGTCGGACAACGGAGTACCGGCGCGCGCCTGCTCGAGGGCGGTGCGCAGTTCCTCGGCGAGGGGGCCGCGGCACAGAGTCGTGACGTGTTCGAGCGCGCCGAGCGGGCCCTGGCCGGCGGCGACGGCGAGGGCGAGCATGTCGGCGATCGCGGGGAACTCGACGATCATGCGGGCCTCGCGCCTCTCGGCGAGCCGGGTGAGCTGCTGATCGCGCAGCACGACACCGAACCCGGCAGCGAGCAGCACGAGCGCCGAGGCAGACAGCGGTCCGCGCGTCGAGTTGCCCGTGACGAGGACGATGCACGCCGCGCCGGCGAAGCCCGTCATCGCCCACAGGGCCTGGCTCGTGCGGAACGTGTCGACGTCCGGGACGAGGCCCGCGCGCTCCATCCGGGAGCGCACGTGATCGGCGCCGCCCAGGACCCGCCCGAGCAGGCGCGCCAGGGCCGCCGCGACGGCGTCGAGACCGCGACGCGGCGCGGCGGCGGGTGAGTCTACGGCGAGCATTGCCTCGAGACGCTGCTCGAGCACGCTGACGCGCGGGCGCGCCACCCAGATGCCGACCAGTGCGAGCCCCAGCCCGATGGCGGCGGCCGACAGCGCGGCTGGCGTCGTCATCGCATGACCCGTTCCTCGTGAGGCAGACGCCCGATGGCCTTCATCGCGACGTACGCGATCCACGACACGAGCGCCCCGGCGACGAGCACGAGCACCCCCTGCGGTGTGCGGTAGGCCGCCAGCCCCTCACCGCGGAAACCGACGACGCACAACGCGAGCCACGGTGCGGCGAGCGCCAACCGTGCCGCGCTCACCGTCCAGCTCTGCTTGGCGGCGAGTTCGGCGCGCGTCGAGGCGTCCTCACGCAGGAAGGAGCTGAGGGTGCGAAGCAGGCGACCGACGTCGCTGCCGCCGACGTTGCGGGCGAGGCGCAGCGACTCGATGAGCCGATCGGCGGCCGGGTCGGCAAGGCGGGCCTTGAGGACGTCGAGTGAGTCGTCGAACCGGCCGTGCGCCGCGTCGTGACGGGCGAAGGCGGCGAAGTCCTCACGCAGCACCTCCGGGCCGTGCAACGACAGTTGGCGCAGCGCTTCGGGGATCGACAGGCCGGCGCGGACGGCGGAGGCGACATGGTCGACGGCATCGGGCCAGGCCTCACGCCGGCGGCGGCGCAGGCTCGTCGCCCGGCCCCGGACGAATGCTGCAGGTGCCCAACCACCGACGCACGCGAGGACCACGGCGAGGGCTGGCACGCCGGTGATGACGAAGCCGAGGCAGAAGGCCACGGTCGCCGCGCCCAGGCACGCGGCGACGAGAGTGCGCACGCGCCAGGTGACGAGCCCGGACTGGTCGAGCAGTTCACGCACCGCGGCGTACCGGCGGCTGCGGCGCAGACCATGAAGGGGGCGCGGCGGAGCCGGGGACGTCATCGCCCGCCACACGAGCAGTAGGGCGGTGCCGACGGCGGCGGCGCTGAGCAGGCGCGTCACGCGGCGTTCACCTCGGCGGCGAGAGCGGCGACGTCGATGCCGGCGCGAGCGAAGCGAACCTCTCCGTCGAGCGCGGGCAACAGGCGCGGGAAACCGACCTGGCCCTCGGTGAACAGCGGGATCGTCTCGACGGTGTCGCCCTCGACTCGTCCGGTGACGCGCACGACCTCGCGCACGGAGCGTCGCCCGTGCCGATCGAGGCCGAGGTGGACGACGACGTCGATCGCCGACGCGACCGTCGGGACGACGAACGAGGGCGAGATGTTGGGGCCCGCGAGCAGCGGTAACGTGCAGAGTTTCGTGAGCGCCTCGCGGGCCGAGTTGGCGTGCAGCGTCGCGAGACCCGGCAGACCCGAGTTGAGTGCGAGCAACAGGTCGAGCGACTCGGCCTGACGAACCTCCCCCACGACGAGTCGCGACGGCCGCATGCGCAGCGCCTCTTTGACGAGCATGCGCAGCGTCACCTCGCCCGAACCCTCGAGGTTGGGCTGACGGCACTGGAGCGCGACCCAGTCACGCGCCGCGAGCTGCACCTCGAAGACCTCCTCGCACGTGATGACGCGCTCGGTCTGCGGAATGGCACTCGCGAGGCAGTTCAACATCGTCGTTTTTCCGGCCTGCGTCTGACCGGAGACGAGGACGTTGAGCCCTGCCTTGACGCACGCCGCGAGGATGGCCGCCAACCCCGGCGACAGTGACCCGCGGTTGACGAGCTCGTCCATCGAATGACTCGTCGCGACGAATTTTCGAATGTTGATCGCCCAGTACTCGCGGGTCACGTCCGGAATCGCGACGTGAAGGCGCGAGCCGTCCGGGAGCGAGGCATCGACGAAGGGCGAGCTGAGGTCGAGACGCCGCCCCGACGTGCGCAGCATTCGTTCGACGAGAACGCGGATCTGGTCATGCGTCAGGATCGTCGGCGTCAGTTCGGAGACCCCGGAGCGCGCGACGAAGACCCGCGCGGGTTCGTTCAACCAAATTTCCTCGACGCTGGGGTCGTCGAGGTACTCCTGCAGCGGCCCGTAGCCCGCGACGGCGTCGAACACGGCCTTCGCCTCGCTCGTCGAACGCGACGACGCCGGCAGACCCGCCCGGGCGCGGGCGACCTCCGTCGCGGCGACGACGTCGGCGATGACGCCACGCACCGCCTCGGGGTCGGCTCCTGGGTCGATGGCCTTGGCGCGCAACTGCTCGCGCACCTCGTCCTCGATGAGCGTGATCGTCATCGTCTCTCCTCTTCGATGCCTGCTCTCAGGAGCCATCAAAGAGGCCGCGCGGGGCCGAAGGGGGTTTCGGAAAAACTCTTACCAAAGTCTTACCAAAGCACCCGTTCTGGCTCCGGCAAGAGCGTTGTCCACAGGTGCAGATCAGTTCCGACGACGCGATGTCGCAGGCTGCAGGCTGGACAGGTGAGCACCAGCATCCGCCTGGCCGTCGTCACCGCTGACGGCTCCCCCAGCGACCCGATCGTCATCGATGCCCCCGACGGCACACACTTCGCCGCGATCCGCCCCGCACTCGACCTGCCCTACGCGCCGACGCACGCCGGTCGAGCGATCCGTGACGACGACGTCCTCGGCCGAGCACCGCTCGTCGACGGTGCGCTGCTCGAACCACCACGCCGCCCGGACGAGGAAGCGCACGCGGCCGTCCTGACGCTCGTCAGCGCGAGCGGCCCGCATCAGGGCAGTGCGCTTCCCCTCGCCGCCGGCCACGTCACCCTCGGACGCCACCATCACCTGCTCGGCGACGATCCCCTCGCTTCACGTCGACACGCCCTCGTCAGCGTCGCGCGCGGGCAGGTGACGATCACCGACCTCGGCAGCAGCAACGGCGTGACGAGCCGCGGGGCGCGCCTCCAACCGCACGTGGGCCACCCCTGGCGTGTGGGCGAATCAGTGCGTCTCGGCGCCAGCGTGCTGCGTCTCGACCTGGCGAGTGCTGAGCCAGCACCTCCTGACCTTGCGGGGTCCGATCTCTCCGGCATCAAACCTGCGGAAACCGACCCCATGAGTGCCGCCCCTGCAAACGCCGGCTCAGCCCTGCGCGCCGGGACGTCGAACTGTCTGCCCGAACCGCGGACGTTCGAGTGGCCCGCGGCCCCGACACCCCCACGTCGGGTGCCGCTGCGCTGGATCGCGGTGCTCGCCCCGGTGCCCGTCGCACTGGTTCTCGCGATCGTCATGCACGCGGCGTACATGTTGTGCTTCATGCTCGTGGGCCCGCTGGTCATGGTGGCCACGCACCTCGACGACCGCCGTCGCGGACGTCGAGGTGGGCGCAGCGCAGCCCGCGACCATGCGCGCGAAGTGCAGGACGTCGGCCGCCGCGTCGCTGATGCGCTCGACGCGGAAGTCGTCACTCTCGCGCGTCTGGCGCCGAGCCCCGACCAATTGCTCGCCGTCGCCGCCGGCTCCCGCGACGGGCTCGGCCTGCGACGCGGGCCGAGCGCACGTCTGCTGCGTCTCGGGTACGGTGACGCGCCATCCGCGCACCGTCTCGCCCGCAACGGCTCGGCACACCCGCTCGGGCTCAGCGAGGCACCCGTCACCCTCGTCGTGGCGCCGGGCGGCCTCGTCCATCTCGACGCCGATGCGGCTACGACACCGCAAGTCCTCGAACTCGTCGTCGCGCAACTCGCCGTCCTGCACGATCCGACTGACGCCCCGCCCGTCGTCGTCACCCGGCAAGCGGCGTCGCGACGCTGGGCCTGGGCGCTCGATTCGGCGCGTGTTCACGTCCACACGAGCGTGCCGGAGACCCTCCTCGCACGACTCGACGACGGGGTGCGTCGCCCCGGCAGTGACGACCTCCCCCTCGTCGTGCTCGAAGCCGGCAGCGCCGACGCCACGCGCCTCGCGCGACGCCTCGTCATCGCCGGCGCGGCCGTCGTCTGGGTGGGGGCTGCGCAGCCACCCAGCATCGAGACGGGCGTGACGGCGGCGGCCGCGACGGTCCGCGTCACGTGCGCCTCGGGACACCGCGCCGCGCGCCTGCCGGGCGGGCACACGTTCACCCTCGACAGCCCGGGTGAGACGTGGTTTCCCGCTGTCATGCGGCTGCACCGCCGCTGGGCTGCGGGCGCCACCGGTGGCAATGGCGCGCCGCTGCGCGCCTCGACGAGCGCTGCCCTGCTGCCGTCCGACGTGGCCGGCGCGTGGCGCACCCCGAGCACGAACGTGCCGATCGGCCACGATCACGACGGCATCATGACCCTCGACCTCGCCCGCACCGGGCCACACGCCCTCGTCGCGGGCACGACGGGATCGGGCAAGTCCGAGTTTCTGCTCACGTACCTGCGCGGGCTGTTCACGCTCAACTCCCCCGAGCACGTCAATGCGCTGCTCATCGACTACAAGGGAGGTGCGACGTTCGGCCCGCTCGCGCGCGCGCCGCACGTCGTCGGCGTCGTCACCGACCTCGACCACGGTCTCGCGACCCGTGCCCTGACGGCGTTGCGCGCCGAGATCGGGCGCCGCGAGCATCTGCTCGGGCGTCACGGGCTGACCTCCTACCGTGACTATCTCGCCGCCGCGCCTGCCCACCTAGCATTGCCGCGGTTCTTCGTCGTCGTCGACGAATTCCGCGTGCTGGCAGACGAACTGCCCGATTTCGTCGCCGGTTTGGTGCGTCTGGCGGCCGTGGGACGGTCGCTCGGCATGCACGTCATCCTCGCGACGCAACGCCCCGGCGGCGCCGTCAGCGCCGACATGCGCGCCAACCTCGACGTCCGCGTCGCGCTGCGGGTGCGTGAACGCTCCGACAGCATCGACGTCATCGACTCGCCCCTGGCCTCCCGCATCTCCGCGCGCACCCCCGGGCGCGGGTACCTCGCGACGGCCGGTGAGGCTCCCGTCGAGTTCCAGAGCGCCTACAGCGGTGCGCCGCGCGAGCTCGGCACCACCGCGGCAGTGCACGTCCACCCCACGGTCGTGACTGCCTCGGGGCTGGACGAACTGCGCGACGGATGTGATGCCTGCCGCCCCGGACGGACGAGCGCCCGCAGCGACCTCGCGATGTTCGTCGACGAGGCCCTCGCCGCCGCACACCAGCTCCCACCGATCCACCGACCCGTGCTGCCGCCGCTGCCCGAGAATGTCGACGAACTTCTCGCCGAGACGAAGATCGTCGTCGGTCTCGACGCACTGACGGGTGAGCGACCGACGCCGGCGCCTCACTCGAACACGGCGGTGTGCGACAGGAGCGAATCCCTTTTCGGCGCATCGTCTTCGAGCGACGGGCATGATCGCGCGGAAGCAGCCGACGCGTTTGCGACGGACGACGGCCTGGCGCACGTCGTCGGCATCGCCGACCTGCCCGGTGCGCAGAGCCAACCCGCCGTCACCGTGCCGGCCGGGGTGCACGTCGGCCTCGCGGGAGCCCCTCGCAGCGGACGGACGAACGCCGCCGCGGCGCTCGCCCGGGCGGCGGTGTGCGGCACGGCCGCGGGCGCGACGACTCGCACAGCATCGACGTGGTGGGTCGGCCCCACCGACCCGATCGCGGCTGACGTCCACGTCGCATCCGACGACGCGGACGCCGTCATCCGCCTGCTCACGCACCTCGCCGAGGCGCACCCCGCGGGGCCGTCGAGCGTCGTCGTCATCGATGGATGGGAGGACCTGCACGCGACGCTGCTGCGTATCAACCACGGCCTGGCCGCCGAAGACCTGCTGAAACGCATCGGCGAAGGCCACCGTCACGGACACACGTTCATCGTCACGGGTGGTCGGCAGGTGCTCGCCTCGAAGCTCAGCGCGCTGCTCGACGTCAGGCTGGTGCTGCGCCAGAACGACGCGACGGAGTACTCACTTGCAGGACTGCGTCCAGCTCAGATCCCGGCGTCGATGCCGCCCGGGCGCGCGCTCGTCCTGCCCCACGGCCACCAGGTTCACCTGCGGCACGAACCACAGCCGAACGGGCGGGCCACGATGTGACAGGCTTGAGGCATGTCAACCCGCGCCAAGATCGCCGTCGCCGGCCTCGTCGTCGCCGCCCTGCCCGTCGTCGTCGCGACGACCGGTTCGGCCGAGACGTCGCCGGCCTCCTCCCCCACCGCGGCGACGAGCACGTCCGCTGCGACGCCGTCGTCCGCGACCACGGGCGCGTCGCCCAGCGCCTCGTCGGGATCTGCCTCCTCGTCGGCCGCCGCTGGGTCGACGCACGTCGACAAACCGCTGCAGCTACGCCTCGACGGCAAGACGGTCGACCCGTCCTCCGTGCCCGACGCGACGTCACTGTTCACCCGCGGCGAGCTCGCGCCGATCATCCCGCACCTCGACGGGGTGAGCGGCAGCGACGACACGCTCGAGTTGAACATCGCCGGTGAACCCTCCGACGACCGCAGCCACTTCGTCATCGCGCTGCCGCACACCGGTGAGTGGAAGGACGTCGAGGCCGCCTGGAAGCGTGACAAGGCCCTGCACGAGAAGCGCGCCCAGGCCAACCGCGGTCTCTACACGTTCTACGGCGAGGGCGCGCACGGCGTCAGCGATTCCTTCACCGACGGGACGACGACCTATGCGCTCGTGCGCACCGGGGATGCTGCGGCGGTCGTCCGTTTCTCCGGCATCGGTTTCTCGACGCTGGCCGCCTCGCACGCCGATTCGCGCCGCACGTACACGACGAAGACCGTGCCCGCGCTCCTCGACCTGCTCGGCGCGAAGCTGCGAACCGGTGAGTCGACGAAGGATGCGGGTGCGTCGTCGAGCGCGACGAGTTCTGCGACGTCCGGCGGCTCGGCGAGTCCCTCGACGTCACCCGCCGGCTCTCAGAGCGCCGCGCCGTCCTCGACGTCCGCGTCGTAACGCGGTAGCGGCAGCGCGACGACGAACGTCACCACAGCAACGATGACGGTCGCGATGCCGAGTGCGGCGGCACCGCCGTCCATGAGGCTGAAGCCGATCGGCACGAGCATGGCGTTCCACAGCAGCGTCGGGGTCTTGACCAGTGACTTGGCACGCACCAGGCCGACGACGAGGGCCAGCACCGCTCCCCCGAGGACGACGAGCATGGCCGCCTCCGTGAGGGCGCGCGTCGTCGTGCTGGCCGATCCGGTGACGGCACTCACGACCGACATGACGGCCATGACGAGGATGGCGGCCGCCGAGATCGCCGTGCCCGTAGCGGCGGCGAGCCAATGGGCGCGCGAGCCCTTCCAGGTGGGAGCGGGGATCGATGACGTCGAGCGGGTGGTGTCCACGTTTCCACTTTACGCCGCGACATTTACGAACATCGTGTGAGCAAAAGCTCACATAAGCACACAAAAAGTTCGGGCAAACCCCTTGTGCTCGCCCGCGCCAGGTGTGAACCTATAACGGAACACCTCCGCAGCGCGTCCCAGCGTCGCACTGTGGACACGCCGGCACCCCGGCAGCGTTCGAACCGACCCCGCCGGTTTCAGCGGAGACATCAAGGAGCAAGCCACATGGATTGGCGCAATCGCGCTGCGTGCCTGGACGAGGACCCGGAGCTTTTCTTCCCGATCGGCAACACCGGCCCTGCCCTGCAGCAGATCGAAGACGCCAAGGCTGTGTGCCGACGCTGCGAAGTGATCGACACCTGCCTGAAGTGGGCTCTCGAATCCGGTCAGGATGCAGGCGTCTGGGGCGGCCTCTCGGAAGACGAGCGTCGCGCTCTCAAGCGCCGCAACGCCCGCGCCCGCCGCGCCAGCTGACCTGAGCCCCGCGTCGACGACTGGCGGCACACCCTGGGTGTGACCGCCAGTTCTGTCATGTCCGGGCCCGGCTGCTGGTGCTGGGATCTGCGCGCCGGCGGGTGAACACGGCGATGAGCGACTGTGACCGATGATCGCACATGGGCACGAACATCGCCGATGGGGACGGGATTCGCGAAGGTAGACGAAAATCGTCGATGGGGACGGGATTCGCGCACCGGGTAATGGTTGAGAATCGAGGACTTGGGGCGCGGCTGACGTAGGTCAGTTCGACGCAGGGACTGGACGCAGACGGGCGCTGAAGTGCGCGTCGGTGCCGCCGCCCTCGAGGCGATGCCAGGCGATCTCGCCGTGCAGATCCTCGACGAACGTCGTGACGATCTGCGTCCCGAGCCCGCTGCGCACGCGTGCTGACGCACCTGTCGGCGCGTCCGGGCCGGTACCGCCACGCTCGCCGCCGGGCGCACCTCCGCGCTCGTAGCCGCGGCCGTCGTCGATCACGTGGACGTCGAGCCGGTCGCCGTCGCGACGTGCCCGTACGGTGACGTTGCCGCCGGCGTCCCCGAGGCCGTGCTCGACGGCGTTCTGCACGAGCTCGCCGAGGACCATCGCGAGGGACGTCGCGTCCTCGCTCGAGAGCACACCGAAGGAGCCGTCGAGGTGGGAGGCCACCGAGGCGTCCGAGCGGCGGGCCACGTCGATGCTCGAGGCGAGGCCGCGGGCAGCGACGTCGTCGAAGTCGACCGTGCCACCGAAGCCCTCGCTGAGCGACTCGTGAACCGCGGCGATGACGCCGACACGGCGCCCCGCGTCGGCGAGGGCCTGACGGGCCTCCTCGTCGGGCAGCCGGCGCGCCTGCAGGCGCAGCACCGCGGCCACCGTCTGCAGGTTGTTCTTGACGCGGTGATGGATCTCGCGGATCGTCGCGTCCTTCGTCAGCAGTTCGCGGTCGCGACGGCGCAGCTCGGTGATGTCGCGCAGCAGCAGCGCCGCGCCGAGGCGGCGTCCGCCGGCCACGAGCGGCACGGCACGCACCATGACGGCGGCCGAGCCGCGCCGGAACTCCGCCTGCCAGGGGGCGCGGCCCGCGAGCACGACGGTGGCCTCCTCCGGCCCGTCGCTCGCCTTGACGCCGCGTTCGTCGAGCGCGGTGGCGAGGCGCAGGCCGGGGATGTTGCTCTCCACCCCGAGCCTGCGGAGCGCCGAGACCGCGTTGGGGCTCGCGTAGGTGACGCGACCGCTCGCGTCGAGCTCGACGACACCGTCGCCGACGCGCGGCGCACCTCCCCGACCGCCCATGACGCCGCCGCCGTCGGGAAAGGTGCCCTCGGCGATCATGCGGAACAGCGCCTCCGCGAGCGCCACGTAGCGCGTCTCCAGGCGGCCGCGGCGACGCACGTTGCCCAGGCGCATGTGGCACCCGAGAACCGCGATGACGCGTCCGCCGCGCCGCACGGGCACGAGGCGCCGTGAGACCGGCTCGCCTTCGACCACGATGTCCACGCGCGTCTCCGCACCCTCGAGGCGAGCGCGATCGAGGCCCACCTGCAGATCGTTCGAACGGGCGGCGTCCTCAACGCCGTCACTCACGTCGGAGGCGTCCGCGCGGGCTTCACCCTCACGCAGCCCCCGCTCGACAGAGGTGCCTGCGCGAGCAGCAACCTCAGCGACACCACCACGATCGGCATCGTCCTGTGCCTGCGACGAGTCGAGTTCCTGCGGCCTGGCGCCGACGAGGTCGTCGGCGAACAGGCTGACGCCCGTCGTCGGGCGTACGTGCGCCGCGACCTGCCACCCGGCGTCGCCGCGCACCCACATCATGAGGTCGCCGAAGGCGAGGTCGGCGAGCAGCTGCCAGTCGCCGACGAGCAGGTGCAGCCACTCGTGGTCGGCCTCGTCGAGTGACGAGGCCGACCCGAGGACGTCCTGCATCGTCGCGTTCACCGCGCTCAGTCGCGCTCCCCTGCCGCAGCGCGGGTCAGTGAGCGCATCGTGCGCAGCGCCACCGACATCGGGGCCAGGCGGGCCGCCGAGTTCTGCACGCCCGTGACGGCGGCGCGGGCACGCTCGACGGCGAGCGAGTGGCGCTGCGCCCACTGCTGCCAGCGCTCCTGCGTCGTCTGCGATGCCTCCGACTCGGCGAGCACGTCCCGCGTGAGGTCGGCGAGCACCGCGTACGCGTCGTCGCGCACGGCGCCGCGCGCCAGCGCGTCCCAGCGGTCGTCACGCGGCAGCTCGGCGATGGCGTCGAGCATGCGGCCGAGGCCGATCTGGGCGCCGCCGTAGTAGTACGCCGCGGCGACGTCCTCGACGTCCTCACCGAGGTCACGCGCGAGCTCGACGATGTCGAGCAGGACGAAGTCGTCGAGCAGGGCCGCCGCACGTCGCGCGAGCGCCGTCGGGACGCCCTCGCCGACGAGCTGGTCGACCTCGGCTTCGAACTTCTCGCGCCCGACGCCGACGACGAGGTCGGGCACCTTCGGCGACAGCTGCTGCACGGGCTCGCGGTAGCGCTCGACGAGCGTCTCGATCGGCGTGTGCTCCACCTCGTGGTGGACGAACCAGCGCGTCGCCCGGTCGAGCAGGCGGCGCAGACGCAGCAGCAGCCTTGACTGCACCTGCGTGCTGATGACGTGGTCGAGCGCCTCGACGTCGTCGATGAAGCTCTGCGCGTCGAACACCTCACGCGCGACCACGAAGGCCTTGACGATCTCCTCGGCCCGGGCGCCCGTCTCCTCGACCGCGCGGTGGACGAAGGTGATGCCGCCGCGGTTGACGAGGCCGTTGACGAGCGAGTTCGTGATGATCTCGCGCCGCAGCGGGTGGTTCTCCATCGTCGTGGCGTACGGCTCGCGCAGCGCCTCGGGGAAGTAGCCGAGCAGCTCACGCACGAGCCACGGGTCGTCGACGAGCTCGCTCGCGCCGACCTCGTTCTTCAGCCGTAGCTTCGAGTACGCGAGCAGCACGCTGAACTCCGGCGACGTCAGCCCCTCGCCGGCCTCGAGGCGCCGATCGATCTCGGCCTCGTCGGGCAGGAACTCGAGCTCGCGGTCGAGGAAGCCGTCCGACTCGAGGTCGGCGATGAGCCGGCGGTGCACGTGCAGCATCTGCGGGCCCTGCACGCGAGCGTTGCCGAGCAGCGTGTTCTGGTCCGTGTTGTGACGCAGCACCTTCGAGCCGACCTCGTCCGTCATCGAGGCGAGCAGCTCGTTGCGCTCCTCGAGCGCGAGCGCACCGTCGCGCACGGCGTCGGCGAGCAGGATCTTGATGTTGACCTCGTGGTCGCTCGTGTCGACGCCGGCCGAGTTGTCGATGGCGTCGGTGTTGACGCTGACGCCGTGCTGTGCGGCCTCGATGCGCCCGCGCTGGCTGACGCCCAGGTTGCCGCCCTCACCGATGACGCGCACGCGCAGGTCGCGACCGTCGACGCGCACGGCGTCGTTGGCACGGTCGCCGATCTCGGCGTTCGTCTCGTCGGAGGCCTTGATGTACGTGCCGATGCCACCGTTCCAGAACAGGTCGACGGCGGCGAGCAGCACCGCGCGCATCAGTTCGTTCGGCGTCATCGTCTCGACGCCGTCGTCGACGCCGAGCGCCTCGCGGATCTGCGGTGTCAGCTTGATCTGCTTGGCCGAGCGGGAGAAGACGCCGCCGCCCTCGGAGATGAGGTCGCGCGAGTAGTCCGACCACGACGAGCGCGGCAGCTCGAACAGGCGGCGCCGCTCGGCATACGACGCGGCAGCGTCCGGGTTCGGGTCGATGAAGATGTCACGGTGGTCGAAGGCGGCCACGAGTCGGATGTGCTCCGACAGCAGCATGCCGTTGCCGAACACGTCACCACTCATGTCGCCGACGCCGACGACGGTGAAGTCGTCGCTCTGCGTGTCGTGGCCCAGCTCGCGGAAGTGGCGCTTGACCGACTCCCACGCGCCGCGGGCGGTGATGCCCATCGCCTTGTGGTCGTAGCCGTTCGAACCGCCCGAGGCGAAGGCATCGTCGAGCCAGAAGCCCTCGCGACGCGCTACGGCGTTGGCCTTGTCGGAGAACGTCGCGGTGCCCTTGTCGGCGGCGACGACGAGGTAGGGGTCGTCGTCGTCGTGGCGCACGACGTCCTGCGGCGCGATGATCGTGTCGCCGTCACGGTTGTCGGTGACGCTGAGCAGACCGCCGATGAAGGCCTCGTAGGCCTCGACGCCCGCGGCGAGCCATGCCTCGCGATCCGCCGGGTCGGGTAGCTGCTTCGCGACGAAACCGCCCTTCGACCCGGTCGGCACGATGACGGCGTTCTTGACCATCTGCGCCTTGACGAGGCCGAGGATCTCGGTGCGGAAGTCCTCGAAACGGTCGCTCCAGCGCAGCCCGCCGCGCGCGACGAGCCCGAAGCGCAGGTGCACACCCTCGACCTTCGGGCCGTAGACCCAGATCTCGAACATCGGCACGGGCGCGGGGATGCCGGGAACGTCGGCGCAGCGGATCTTGAACACGAGCTCCGCACACTCACCGGAGAGCAACTTCGGCGTGTACGCGTTCGTGCGCACGATCGCCATGATGACGCCCTCGAGTGTGCGCAGGATGCGGTCGTGGTCGAGGCTCGCGACATCCGCGAGACCGTCGGCGAAGCGCTGGCGGACGGCCTGCGTCTGCGCCTCTCGCTCGTCGGCGTCGAGGGAGGGGTCGAAGCGCGCCTCGAACAGGCGCACGAGCAGCGACGTCAGATCCGTGTTCGCGAGCAGCGCCGCGACGACGTACTCGTAGCTGAGCGAGAACCCGATCTGACGCATGTAGCGCGCGAGCGCCCGCAGATGGTTGATCTGACGCCACGACAACCCGGCCGCGAGGACGAGCTGGTTGAGCGCGTCGTTCTCGGCCTGCCCGCGCCAGGCGGCGAGCACCGTCTCCATGACGTTCGTGCGCCGACGCGCGCTCTCCTGCGGCGTGTTGCCCCACATCGCCGTGCGATCGGCGACGAGGCCGAAGTCGTAGACGTGGCAGGTGGAGCCGTCGGCGCGCGTCAGCGTGTACGGACGCTCGTCCGAGACCTGCACGCCGAGGTTCGTGAAGATCGGGAATACCTCGGTGAGCATGAGCGGCTCGTTGCGGAAGATCTTGAGGCGTCGCTCGCGCGAGTCGACCTTGTCGGTGCCGTACAGCGTGAGCGCCGCGTCGTCGTCACCGAGGCGTTCGAGCCGGCGCATGTCGGCGACGGCCTGACGGGGGGTGAAGTCGTCGGAGTAACCGGCCGGGAACCCGTCGGCGAAGGTCGAGACGAGCTGGCGGGCATCGACGTCCGCGAGCCCCTCCTCCGCGTGCGCGGCCTGCGTGACGCGCTCGCTCCACGTGCGCGTCACCTCGAGGACGGCGGCGCGGATGTCGTCCGCACTGACGTCCGGGATCGCCGTCCCACGCGGCAGGCGCACCGTGTAGTAGATGCGTGCGAGCGCCTCGGAGGTGACGCGGGCGGTGTAGTCGACCGTCTCCGCGCCGTACGCCTGGGCGAGGTGCTGAGCAATGGCCTCGCGCACGCGGGTGTTGTAGCGATCGCGCGGCAGGTAGACGAGGACGGCGACGAAGCGGCCGTAGTCGTCATTGCGCAGGAAGACGCCGACGTGACGGCGCGCCTGCAGGCGTACGACCTCCGTGGCGATCTCGTAGAGGCGCTCCGAGGAGGTCTGGAACAGCTCGTCGCGCGGGTAGCTCTCGAGCACGTGGAGCAGGTCGCGGCCCGAGTGCGAGTCGGGCGAGTAGCCCGCCCGGCGGATCACCTTGGCGACGCGCTCGGCGACGACCGGGATGCTCGACGGCGACGCCGCATACGTGCGGGCGGTGTGCAGGCCGAGGAAGCGACGCTCGCCGGTGACGTTGCCCGCATCGTCGAACGTCTTCACGCCGACGTAGTCGAGGTAGGCGTCACGATGCACGCGCGAACGCGAGTTGGCCTTCGTCAGCGTGAGCAGCTGCGGCGAACGCGCCGCGGCGCGACTCTGCGGCGTCATCCGCTCGAACCCGCGCGGCGCGTCGGAGGCCGAGCGCAGGATGCCGAGGGCGCTGCCGTCGACGGGACGCAGCACGTCCTCGCCGTCGACGACGTCGAGGGCGTACTCGCGGTAGCCGAGGAAGGTGAAGTTGCCTTCGGAGAGCCAGGTGAGGAAGCGGCGCACGTCGGCCGTCGCGAACTCCGGCACCGACACGGGCGGGTTGTCTCCGAGGTCGTCGACGATGGCGAGCGCCTGGTCACGCATGCGCTGCCAGTCGTTCGAGGCGGCGCGCACGTCGTCGATGACGTCGCTGATCGTGCGCTCGATCTCGTCGGCGCCCGTGAAGTCGCCCAGCGGCGAGATGTGCAGGTAGACCCACGACTCCTCGCTCTCGCGCTGGCCCTCCGGCACCGTGTCGGTCTGGCCGGGCAGGCGCACCGCGCCGGGACGCTTACCGCTGCGGCGCGCGAAGCACAGCTGCCCCGAGGCGTCGCGCCGCACCGCCATCTGCGGGTGCAGCAGGTCGCCGATGCCGGCGCCACGCGAGGTGACGGCGGCGACGATCGAATCGACGACGAACGGCATGTCGTCCGTGACGACGCGGATGACGGCGCCCGCAGTGAGGCGGTTGACGCCCCCGTGCTCGACGGCGTCGTCGATGAGGGAGGCGGGCAGATCCCCCTCGACCTCGACGATCGAGTGCGCACCGGTGCGGCGCTGCGCGGCCTGCACCTGGCCCTCGACCACCCAGGCCAGGTGGTCGAGCGACTTGCCGGCCAGCTCGGCCGGAGGGATGTCGCCCAACACCCCCTGGACGATCTCGAGCGCGACCCCGGTGCGGGCCTCGACGTCGGACAGAGCAGGCGTTGGAGCCTCGGCAGACATGACCTCTCCTGGCAGAGCGACGGGCGGTACGACGCTGTACCGCTGCCGTCGACTCTAACGCGCCCCGGCGACGTCGACGGCCTTCGGTGTCGCAGACTTCACCGACGCGCCAGGACGCCTCGCGTCGCCGTCCACAGGCTGGGGGCTCGGGCTCGGCACGTTGTCGGTGCCGGCGCCTACGGTGGGGTTCATGGAATCACTCACCGCCGCACCCACGGACGTCGCCCCGCAGCTCACCCGGGCTGCGCTGCGACTGCTCGACGTCACGTTCGAGCCTGCGGCGGTGTGCAGCGGTGAACGCTTCGATCTCGTCGTCGAGGCGTTGAGCGATCAGTTGAGCGACACCGCGACGGCGCTGCTGGCCACCGCTCCCCCGCCACCCTTCTGCGCGCCCGAGCTGCCTCAGATCGCCGGGGCGACGACGCGGCGCGCGGGGGTGACGTTGCGGCGCGCCGTCGAGGAGGGCACGCTGCCCGGCAGCGGCCGCTCCTTGACCACGTGCCGTGACGATCTGCTCGACGTCGAACGCTCGATCCGCGACCTCGTGAGCACGCACCCACAGCTCGCGTCCACGGCAGCGCTGCCCTGCGCGGACGCGGTGGGGCGCCTCGCGCGCGTCGTCTCCACCTACGCCCACGGCTACGCGCGGGTGGCTGCCGCGCTCGCACGGCCCGGCTGCTCTCGTGAGGCGGCCGCCGACGCGGCGGCCCGCACCGAACGAGCGCTCGTGCGCTGCCTCGATCGCTGCGGTGACACGCGGGCCCTGCGCTGAGCGCGGGGGCACGCTCCGCCGGGGGCCCGCTCAGAGCAGTGCGCGTACCGCGTCGATCTCGCTCGCGTCGTACCAACTGAGTTCGAGGTCGGCGTCGTCGCTCACCTGCTCACCCTCGTCGCCGACGAGGAAGCACGCGACATCGCGCAGCGTCACGTCGCCGTCCACGACGACGCGGCCGGGGAGTGCGCCGCCACCGGTGGAGGCCGCGGGCCTCACTCGAGCGTCCGGCACGTCGACGACCACGACGACGACGCGGCGCCCGGCACAGCCTGCGGCTGCGAGTTGCGTCGCGATGTGCTCGTGCAGTTCCTCGTCGCCGTCCGGGGCGAGCGCGCGCACGTCGTCGGTGACGGCGAACGCCGCCTCCACCGTCAGAGCCGAGGTGGCGAGCGCCGCGACACCGTCAGCGGTCACGGGGCAGTACAGGCGAGTCATCGGAAAGCCTTTCGAGCGGTGGGGCGACGCCTCGAGCCTAGCGGCGCCGCCATGCGCGACGACGACGCGTCGCATGCGGTGCCACGTCGGCGCCCAGCTCGCTCGCGAGATCGCGCACGGCGGCGAGGTACGGTGCGCCATCAGCGCCCTCGAGCAGGGTTCCGCGCAGCACCGCGGCGTCCAGCGCATCGCGCACGTCGGGCAGCACCGCCACGGGTCGCACACCGAGGAAGCGTTCCAACGCGTCCGCGACGACCGACGAGGCGCTCCCGCCGACCGCTCGTTCGCGGGCCTTCGACACGACGACGCGGACGTCGTCGTGCAGGTCGATGATCGCCGGCGCGTGTTGCACGAACCGTTGCAGCGAGACAGGGTCGCAGCCGGCGAGCGCGACGACGTGGTCGGCGCGCGCGAACGCCTCACTCGAGACCCCGACCCGGGAGGGAGCGACGGTGTCGAACAGCAGGCTCTCGTCGGCCTCGACCTCGGCCGCCACGTCGATGACGACCCAGCGGTAGTGCTGGGCGGCGAGATCGAGGACGCGGCCGAGGTGGAATCGGGTCAGCTCGTGCCAGCGCCCGGAATGCCCGATGCCGGTGAGCACGTCGAAGCCGGGCGTGACGTGCGCGGCGATGGAACGTAACTGGTGCAGGTTGAGGGTGCCCGCATCGACGAGACGCGCGGCCGCGAGCACGCCGGGTGCCTCGTCGAGCAGCCCGAGATGCGCCGAGCAGGACGGCGCGACTGTGTCGGCGTCGACGAGCAGCGTCGGCCCGCTCTCGCTCAGGGCCTGCGCGAGATGGGTGGCGCACGTCGTGCGCCCCGGAGCGCCGGGCGGGCCCCACACGACGACGGTGGTGCTCGTCGGCGATGACGCGGCGGCTGCGCCGTCATCGGGCCCGTCGGTGGCCAGGCTCGTCTCGGCCTGTTCTGCGGCGGCCGAGAGCTCGTGCTCGGCGGGGCCGGTGTGCGCGAGGGTCTCGAAGGCCTGCTCCAGCTCGCCCGAGCCGACGACGTGGGTCCGTCGCAGGGACCACGCCTCGCACTGGCGAGCGTCCAGAGCGGATGTGGCCGAGACGACACCGAGCACCGACGCACCCCGCACGGTCAGTTCCGCGACGACGCTGCCGTTCATGCCCGGGAAATCAGGGCTGATCGCGGCGACGGTGACGGCGCCCGACTCGGCAGCGCTGAGTAGTTCGGTGACATCGGCGCAGCGCCGCACGAGGGTCGCGTCCTCGACGGAGGCGAGCTCCTCGGCGAACCGCGCCTCGAGACGCGCCGAGATCGCGGTCGCGACGGTGCACACCGTCATCGTCGTCACGAGCGGGCCGCCGAGTTGAGCGGCACCAGCGTGATGCGCGCGCCCGAGTTGACGGCATCGATCATTGCCGGCAACGACTCGCGCGGGACGAGGATCTCGACGGGCGAGCCGTCGGCGACGGCGACGACACCGCCGCTGCGCGAACCGACGTGCGACACCAGGGCCCGCTCGACGCTCTGGTGCGGCTTGTCGAAGCCAGTCGAGCCGGCGCCCTCCTTCTTGTCCGAAACCCAGACCTCGACGTCCCCGCCGGCGCGGATGACGTCGGCCTGCCCGCGCTCGACGTTGACCGACAGGGCGCGAACCGTCACACCGGAGGCGTCCCCGACGGCGTTCTTCGGCACGAGCTCCCCGGCCCCGACGGCGCGCTGGACGACGCCGCCCGGCTGGGTCGCGCTCGACAGGTACTGCCCGCCGCGATCGTCGAGACGAACCCTCGTCGGCACGAGGTCGGACGAGGTGAGGCGCTGGCCGGGCACGAGGGCGCTCTTCGCACTCCACACCTGCACCGAATCGTCGAACGAGCCGATGACACGCAACGTGCCGAGCACGCCGAGGGCGAGCAGCACGATGCCGACGACCCAGCGCACGTCCTTCATGCCGGTCGGCACGAACCGCCGCGCCGCCTGCGCCCCCGGCGAGACGTCCTTCAACCTGCGTACCCCACGCTCACCCACGATGTTCCTCCTCGTTCGTCCACAGCCGAGATCCATCGTCACGCGGGCGAGCGGGCCCGACGCCTAGAATGATCGTCAGGTTTTGGTAAGAATCTCCGCACCCGTCGAAAGGCACCCCATGGCGCAGCGCTTCGTCCAGATCGCCGACGTGGCGGAGACTCTCAACGTCTCGGCGCGGCAGGTCTACGGACTCGTCAAGTCGGGTGAGCTGCCGGCGATCAAGATCAACAACCAGTGGCGCATCGAGGCAGCCGAGGTGGAGCGCTACATCGAACGCGCCTACGCCGCAACACGATCCGCCGTCGCCGCCGGCGGAATGGGCGAGGACTTCTGAGGGCTCGGCGTTCGTTCACGCGCGCCTGATCACCTGCTCGGGGGGCCGGCGTGAGGTGTGAACTCAGTCAGCGGCAGCGGCTCAGCGTCCGCTGGCGTTGACGTCGATCCACGCGAGATGCGCGAGCGGGAGCACGAGACTCGCCGCGCCGCGCGCCGGGGTGAGGACGACGTGATCGGCGCTCACCGCGTCGATCGTCCCGACGATCGTGTGCCCGCCGAGGCGATGCCAGGCGAGAGGGGCACGTGAACGCGCCATGGCACGCAGCACGCTGCTCCATCCGCGTCCGATCGACGAACCGTCGGCCGCGACGTGGGGGCGCCCCAGCCCGCTGACGCAGGCGATCGCACTGACGGGCACGAGACGGAGCCCGGCACGCACGAGGTCGTCGACACCGTGCACCGCATGCACGCCGTCACGATCGAGAGCGAGCCAGCCCTCCCCCACGTCGAGGAGGTGCCCGCGCAGAGTCTCGGTGCCGACGCTCAGTGCGACGACACTGCCGATCCCGGCACGCAGCCGGTCGACCAGCGTGACGCCGGCGTGCTCGACGCGCACGCTCTCAGCGACCTCTGCCCGCGCCTCGGCACGTTCCTGTGCCTCCTGGGCAGCCTCGAGGTCGGCCAGCAATCGCTCCATTCGCATGGCTCGACGCTAGAGCAGCGAGGAGCTCGGACGGGCGAAAAAAGTTTTTCATCTTCCACGCCCCCACTCGACACGATGTGTCGTTACATTGCATTCATCGACATCACATGTCACTGAACGTCATCGTTCGTCATGGGTGTCGATCGGCTGCGACACGAGTCGCGCCGAGGCGCATGACGCGACGACGAAGGCGGAACGCGATGATCACGACGACCAGGGCGAGCACCTCGAACCCCTCGAACACACCCGTCACGCCGCAGCAGCTGAGGAGCGCCGGCATCCTGGCGGGCCTCAGCGCACCGCTGCTCGCGGCCGCGGCCGTGGCGGTCGGCGTCACGACCCGGCAGATGCTGCCCGGGCCCAGCGCGACGAGCGAGGACGTCATCGGCCTCGCCGCGGGCGCCGTCCTCACGCTCGCGCTGGCCCGCCTGGCGTGGCTCAGTCTTCGCTCTGCCCTCGACCTGCGGTGCGAGGCACGGCTGCTCGTGGCGGGCGACCTCGAGTGTGGCCGATCGGCGCTCGTCCGAGTTCAGGTCTGCGATTCGCGCTCTGTCGTGGCGCGCTCTGCACCGGTAACGGCGGACGCGACGGGGTCGAGAACCCGCACGGCGAGTCTGTTCCTCGCCGTCGCGGCACTCATCACCGTCGGCGCGCAGTCGGCCGGGGCCGCCGAACCCGCGCCGCGCCCGTCGTTCTCCGTCTCGGCCGAGGTGATGCCGCCCGCCTCGGCCTCTGTCACCGACGCAGCGGCCCCTTCCGGGGCGGTCTCGCCAGCGGCCGCCACTCCCGCGGGCGCGGCACCTGCGTCTGGCACAACCAGCTCGCACGGGCCCGAGCGCGAGGCCCCCGACGTCGACGCCCCGGACTTCGAAAACCCCGACCTCGACGCCCCTGACCTCGACTCCCCCGCGTTCGGTTTCCCAGCGTCCGAGTCGGCCCCGTCCGAGGCACGCACATCCGACTCGGCCACGTCCGACACACCCCAGCCAGCGGTGCCGCGTCCCGGCTGGACACCGGATCCGTTCAGTATTTCGAACGAGCTGTCCGCCATCGTGCTGGGCACGCCGCGCGGTTCAGGCACGGCCGCAGAACACGGGACGCACGTCGTCGTGCGCGGCGACACGCTGTGGAGCATCGCGGCGTCCTACCTCGCCCCGGGCGCACCGGCGGAAGACGTCGCGGCGTCCCTGCCGGGCTGGCTCGAGGCCAACCCGCTGCTGCGGCTCGATCCGGACACGATCGAGGTCGGCCAGCAGCTCACCCTTCCTGCGTCCTTCGTCTCGACCACCTCAGCGTTCGGAGCCCACCGATGACCACCCTCACCCTCGAACGAGCGAGCGTCGCACCCCCGCGCGCGGCCCACGAAATGCCGCGTGAACTCGATCTGCACGAGATCGGCGGGTTGCTCGACGGCTCGCTGCGCGTCGCCGACGTGCCGGCCATCAGCGCGCGCCTCGCGGTCGACGTCAGCCGCGAGCGCCTGCCGCACCGCGGCGAGCACGACGAGATCTTCGGCCCGCAGCACACGGCGACGTCCGCGTTGCCGGACGCACGGGTGTGGACGCAGCGCTTCGCCCTGGCGCTCGTCGAGGCACTGGCGGGGCGTCGCTCACCGACGCAGCTCACGCCGCACACGAGCACGGACGTGCTGGCCCGCATCCAGCGACGCCACCGCACGACACTGCGTCGCGGTGCCGCGCCCGGACCGACGGGCGTGCGGCGCGTTCAGGTGTGCCAGCCGTGCGACGGCGTCGTCGAAGCGGCCGTCGTCGCCCGCGTCAACGGCCGTGCGACGCCGATCGCCCTGCGCCTCAACGGGGTCGACGGGCGCTGGCAGGTCACCGTCCTCGAGCTGATCTGAGCGTGTCCGCGCCTCAGCGCTTGCGCTTCTTGCCGCCCTTGCTCTTGCGGCTGCGCGCTGCGGAGCGACGCTGTTCGCGCGACATCTGCTCCTCGTCGTCCATGACGTGCCCGTCCTTGGCGACGACGTGATCCTCAGCGAGGCCCTCCTCGTTGGGCGCCGTGAAGTGCAGCTGCTCCTGCTTGGGTGCGGGCGTGGATGCCTCGACCTCGGCGGGGTCGACGTCGACGTGGAAGAACAGCTGCGTGGACTCCTCCTTGATCGACTCCGTCATCGCCTCGAACATCTGGAAGCCCTCGCGCTGGTACTCGACGAGCGGGTCGCGCTGAGCCATCTGCCGCAGGTGGATGCCCTCCTTGAGGTAGTCCATCTCGTACAGGTGCTCGCGCCACTGGCGGTCGAGGACGGTGAGCACCACGCGTCGTTCGACCTCGCGCGCAACGCTCGAACCGAGGAAGGCGACGCGGTCGTCGAACGCGTGCTGCGCATCGGAGCGCAGTTCCTCGCCGAGGATCTCCGGCGTGATGCCGGCGCGCCCGCCGAGCTCCGCCTCGAGCTCCTCGAGACCGATCGTGATCGGGTAGAGCTCCTCGAGGGCGCCCCAGAGTCGCTCGAGATCCCAGTGCTCGGAGAAACCGTCCGCGGTCGCCGTCGCGACGTACGTGTCGATCGTGTCGTTGATGAAGTGGCGCATCTGGCCGTCGATGTCGCCCTCGAGCACACGCTTGCGTTCGGCATAGATCGTCTCACGCTGACGGTTGAGCACGTCGTCGTACTTGAGGACGTTCTTGCGGATCTCGAAGTTCTGGCTCTCGACCTGGCCCTGGGCGGACTGGATCGAGCGCGAGACGATCTTGTTCTCGATCGGCTGGTCGTCGTCCATGCCGGAGCCCGACATGAACCGGTCGACGAGCGCCGCGTTGAACAGGCGCATGAGGTCGTCCTGCAGCGACAGGTAGAAACGCGACTCACCGGGGTCGCCCTGGCGACCGGAGCGTCCGCGCAGCTGGTTGTCGATGCGGCGCGACTCGTGACGCTCGGTGCCGAGGACGTACAGGCCGCCGAGCTCCTTCACCTCGTCGTGCTCGGCCTTGACCGCGGCCTCCGCCTTCGCGAGGGCCTCGTCCCAGCTCGCCTCGTACTCCTCGGGCGTCTCCTCCGGGTCGAGGCCCCGCTGCTTGAGCGCGGCGACGGCCATGAACTCGGGGTTGCCACCGAGCATGATGTCGGTGCCTCGACCGGCCATGTTGGTCGCCACGGTGACGCCGCCCTTGCGCCCGGCCTGCGCGACGATGGCGGCCTCACGCTCGTGGTGCTTCGCATTGAGCACCTCGTGCGCGACGCCCTTCTTGCGCAGCAGCTCCGACAGGCGCTCCGACTTCTCGACGCTCGTCGTACCGACGAGGACTGGCTGGCCCTTGCGGTGACGCTCGGCGATGTCGTCGGTGACGGCACGGAACTTCGCGTCCTCGGTGCGGTAGATGCGGTCGGGCTGGTCGACGCGCTGCGGCGGGTTGTTCGTCGGGATCGTGACGACGCCCAACTTGTAGATCTGGTACAGCTCGGCGGCCTCGGTCTGGGCCGTACCCGTCATGCCCGACAGCTTGTCGTACATGCGGAAGTAGTTCTGCAGCGTCACCGTCGCGAGCGTCTGGTTCTCGTTCTGGATCTCGACGCCTTCCTTGGCCTCGATCGCCTGGTGCACACCCTCGTTGTAGCGACGTCCGGCGAGCATGCGGCCGGTGTGCTCGTCGACGATGAGGATCTCGCCGTTCATCGCGACGTAGTCCTTGTCGCGCTTGAACAGTTCCTTCGCCTTGATGGCGTTGTTGAGGTAGCCGATGAGCGGCGAGTTCTGCGCCTCGTAGAGGTTTTCGATGCCGAGCAGGTCCTCGACCTTCTCGATGCCCGGCTCGAGCAGGCCGACGGTCTTCTTCTTCTCGTCGATCTCGTAGTCGCCCGGCTTCGTGATCTTGCCGTCCTTGCCCTTCTCCGCGCGCGTCAGGTGCTCGACGATCGAGGCGAACTCGACGTACCACTTCGTCGCCGCGTCGGCCGGGCCGGAGATGATGAGCGGCGTGCGGGCCTCGTCGATGAGGATCGAGTCGACCTCGTCGACGATGGCGAAGTTGTGGCCGCGCTGCACGAGCTCGTCCGTCGACCAGGCCATGTTGTCGCGCAGGTAGTCGAAGCCGAACTCGTTGTTCGTGCCGTACGTGATGTCCTTGTTGTACTCGTCTCGGCGCTGCGCCGGCGTCATCGACGACAGGATGCAGCCCGTCTCGAGCCCGAGCGCCCGGTGCACGCGGCCCATGAGCTCGGACTGGTACTCGGCGAGGTAGTCGTTGACGGTGACGACGTGGACGCCCTTGCCTTCGATCGCGTTGAGGTAGCTCGGCAGTGTCGCGACGAGCGTCTTGCCCTCACCGGTGCGCATCTCGGCGACGTTGCCCATGTGCAGCGCGGCACCACCCATGATCTGCACGTCGAAGTGACGCTTGCCGATCGTGCGCTTGCTCGCCTCGCGCACGGCGGCGAACGCCTCGGGCAGGATCTGATCAAGGCTCTGCCCGTCCGCGAGTCGCTTGCGGAACCGGTCGGTCTCCTCGCGCAGTTCGGCGTCGGTGAGCTTTTCGAAATCCTCTTCGACGATGTTCACCTGAGCGGCGATCGCCTCGAGCTTCTTGAGCGTTCGTCCTTCGCCGGCGCGCAGAACACGTTCGACAACCTTGGGCACGCGAGACTCCGTAAATCGTTGATCGATCACCTCGGGCGACGGGCCGTTCTCACGGCCCCTCACGCGAGGTGGCGCCCGACGCGCGGGCACAGTTCCCCTAAGAGTAATGGGTGAGCGGCGGCGCCGCCCCGTCAGAGTCCGCTGGGTCGGGTGCGTCTGCGGTTGCCTGTTCCCCCGGCGCCTGACGCAGCAGCGCGCGCGCCTCGGCGCGCGAGGACACCCCGAGCGTGCGATAGATCCGGGCAAGGTGGTTGCGCACGGTGTTCTCCGACAGGAAGAGCGTCGCGGCGATGCTGCGGTTCGAGCGGCCACGAGCCACAAGGTCGAGCACCTCGCGTTCGCGCGCGGACAGGGCATACGTCGGGTGGGGCGCCCGGGCGAGGGCGCATGCCACCGCCCACACCTGAGCCGCTCGCTCGGGCGCCACGTACGGCTCGTCGGCACGCAACATCCGGGCGAGCGCCGCTTCGTCGAGTGGCGTGGGCACCTCGGCGAGCACACCGTGAACACCGCAGCGGATGGCGGTGGCGAGGATGTCGTCGTCCTCGGTGACGACGAGCAGGTGCTCGGGGGTGGCGTGTTCGAGCTGGGCGAGCAGCTCCGCGGCGCTGCGCGGCGCACACCACCGCCACGGCACCTGGCCGCCGGTGATGACGCCGGCATCAGGTCGGCGACCCCTGAGAAGGTCGCGCGGCGCGCCGGCGACGTTCATCGTTCGAGCCTGTTGGACGAGAGCGCTCGCGTGCACGAACCCGACCCCATGGAGGCGTCAGGGCGCGTTCGCCGGGCGGCGGGAGGTCCGTGACGCACCCGCCGCCCGGCGTCATCGGGCGCGCTGCTCAGGCTGTCTCCTCCAGCGTGTCCGGTGCTTCGTCGACGACGTCGAGGTGGATCACTCCATAGCTCCACCCACGGCGGCGGTAGACGAGGCTCGGACGACCGCTGCTCTTGTCCTGGTAGAGGTAGAAGTCGTGGCCGACGAGTTCCATCTCGCGCAGGGCCTCGTCGACGTCCATGGGCGCGCTCGCGTGCACCTTCTCGCGCAGCTGCACCGGGCAGTCCGGATCCTCACCGAGCTGGGCGGCCTCCGGCGCGTCGTCGCGCGTGTCGGGCATGATCTCGAGCACCGGCAGATCCGCCGTCGCCTCCGCGACGGACATCGTGCGGTGCTGGCCGCGCTGGATACGACGACGGTCGTGCTGGCGGCGCAATCGCTCACCGAGCTTTCCCATGACGAGGTCGAGGGCCGCGTACTCCTCGTCCGCCGACGCCTCCGCGCGCACGACGGACCGCTTCGAGCGGCACGTCACCTCGACGCGGTAGGCCTCCTTGGCGCGGCGCGGGTTCGGCTCGTGCGTGATGACGACGTCGCAGCGCATGACGCGCGGGTCGAGCTGCGGAACCTTGGCCAGCTTGTCCTCGACGTGTCGCGCGAGGCGGGCAGGAACCTCGACGTGTCGGCCGGTCACGGTGATCTCCATGGAAATCGACTCCTCGGATCGAGAGAAACTTCGGTGAGAAATCGGCCCCGTCAGCCCGGCTGCAGGCGTCGGGAGCCGCTTCGTGCGCGCCACCACCTCCTGCGGGGATGCTTGTTCGATGTTCTCCAACCTAACCCCCCATCGACGCCCGGGGAAGGGTTCGTGAACGGTGGATTCCGGCCGCCCCCGCTGCGGGCGCCGGCGGGGTGTGATCGTCCCGCGGTCAGCCTGCCGAGCGGGCGTTCGGCTCGTGCGGCGTCGCCGCGAGCGCCGCGACGGCGATGACCCGCACGCCCGCTCGTTGCAGCGTCGCGTGCGCCGCGGCGAGCGTCGCGCCGCTCGTCACGACGTCGTCGAACAGGACGACGCGCGCGCCGGCGCGAACGAGACGCTCCGCCGTCCGCGGCTCGATCCTGAAGGCCCCTTCGACGTTGCGGCGTCGCTCGGCGAGAGTCAGCCGCGCCTGATCCGCGACGCCCCGATCGCGGTGCCGCAGCAGGCTCCGTCCGCTGACGAGGCTGGTGCCCCGACACACGGCGTCGCACAGTTCGCCCAACGGAAAGCGTCCCCGCTCACGGTAGGCCGCCGCCCGGGACGGAATGGGCACGAGGACGAGTGGCCCGGCGTCGGCCGATGGCCCCGCGCCCAGCGCGGCATCTTCGAGTGTGGCGTCGGTGAGTGAGCGAGCGAGCGAGCGGCGCGCGAGGCGGACGAGGACGTCGAGGCCGTCGCTGCGGCCACGATCCTTGAACGCCGTGATGGCCTCGCGCAACGGCCCGTCGAACGCCGCAGCGACGGCGACGTCGAGTTCGGGGGCGTGATGGGCTCGCACCGTGAACGCTTCACGGCACAGACCGGCGTGGCACGTCGCGCACCAGCTCGGGCCCCATGCGCCGCAGCCGAGACAGTTCGACGGCCACGCCAGATCGACGACGTCACGCAGCGCGCCCCTCACCCACGCGACCGGCGGCGTGAGCCGGGCGCCGACGTCGCGAGACTGGCGGGGCACACCCGCGATGATGCCGCCCGCGCGACGACGTCACCACCGACACGCGCTCGCCCCTGTGGACGAGGGTGCGCCGCAGCGCTCCCCCGGGCCACAGCCGTCACCGGTTGTGGACGACGGAGTCTCGGCCCACGCTGTCCGGCGCGCTTTCGACCACCTCATCCAGAGCGACGAGCACGTTCGGCGCGCGCCGAACGACGGCGTCCCAAGCGGAGACGGGTGTCAGGATCGCGGGGCGATGAGGTCGCCCCGGGTGAGGAAACTGCTCCACGAGGAGCCCTGGCGCGTGAAGACGGTGTTCGCGTCGGTTCGCACGAACAGGCCGCTTCGCCCGTCGAGAGTAGACACGAGGCTGCTCGCGCCCGTGACGCCGCCGAGGGGCACCGGGGCGTCGTCGAGCGGCACGAGGGTCGGTTGCAGGAGACCGTCGCTCGTGCCGAGGACGGCGAGGGACGTGCCGTCCGCCCACACGACGTCCTTGACGTCGTGCACGCCCGGCGCGATGTCGTGCGCCGGGCCGAGGGAGACAGGTCGACCGCGCTCGTCGCGTTCGACGGCTGCGACGACGGCGCGCGCGTCGTCGCCGTCACGGATGGTGAGGGCGACGCGGGAGCCCTCGGGCGACACGCTGAGCGATGTGACGGAGGACGCGCCGAGCCACGGGACGTCGAGGGCTGTGGGTGTTCGCGTCGGCGAGGTCGACGTCGTGTCGAGCGCCCACAGCGCGGCGCTCGAGGTGTCGCCTGTCCTCTTCGACCTGGACGCCTGCGACGACGGTGTTGATGCCGACGACGTGCGGCCTGCCACCCACAACCATCCGGAGCTGTCGAACGCGGGACGCACGAGCTGGTTTCCGAGATCGGGGACGGTGACGTCGGTGCCGTTGAGCCAGCGTCGTACCGACGTGCGGTCCTTCGAGATCGCCGCGATCTGCCGCCCGCCCTGGCCGGCGGCGAGCAACGACCAGTCGGCCGGCACCGCGGGCAGCACGGGGCGTCCCTGCGCCGCGCGGGCGTCGGTGCCCGAGACGGAGTCGTTCGCCTGGGCGTGCGTCCAGGCGAGGTAGGCGCCACTGCGGGAGATGACCTCGTCGAGGCTGTCGGCGGTGATCGAGTAGCCGACCTGGCTCGCGTCGCTGACCTGCGCGGGCAGGTTGTCGGTCTCCAGGCGCGCCCCGCCGACGCGCACCGAGACCGAGCGCACCTCCGGCGCCTGCATGACGGTCGCCGTCACCGACGCCCACAGCGCGGCGCGCGCGGGGTTGTCGGCAGCGCTCGCGCGGCTCGAGAGCGCCACGTCCGCCTCGCCGTCGCGCACGGGCACGGCGTCGACGGCGAGCGCCGTCCCCGTCGGCAGGCTCGTCGCGATGGCGGGGCGCAGCCACTGCGGTGGGGCGGAGAGCGCCGCGCGCGCGAGCGCCGTCGCGAGACCCTGGCGCGGCAGCAGGCGCGGGTCGGGTACGAGCGAGCGTCCGTAGGCGGCCGGGTAGTACACGTTGACGCGGCTGAACAGGCGCGCGACGTCCGTGCTGCTGATCCACACGCCCAGCCCGTCGGGCACCTGGCTGAGGCGCCATCCCCCGGCCGTGGAACTCACCGTGAAGCGCAGGTCGCGGCGGGTCGTCGACGGTTGGCGCACGAGGTGGCCATCGGCGTCGATCGTCGCGACGACGGGGACGCTCAGGCGCACCGTCGTCGTGTCGGGGCGGGTGGCCGTGATGTCGCTGTCGCCCGCGAAGACGGTGACGGCGGTGCCCGGTTTCCAGCGACGGCTCGCGTCGCCGGTGAGGAAGGTGCGGGCAGCCTGGTAGTCGTCGTGCGCGGACATCTGGGCGCGCAGGAAACCAGTCGCGATCTGGCGCGGATCGTCGTAGGCCGACGCCGTCAGCGGCTCGACGGCGAGCGGTTCGCTGTCGTCCTTCGCGTCGACGGCCTTGCCCGGCGCGACGCTCGACGTCGAGGGCAACCCGACGCACCCGGCGGTCGCGAACACGCTCGCCGCGGCGGCCACGGCCACCAGGGCGCGCGGCAGCCTGCGTCGCGGGCTCATCGTGGGGCCTCGCCGGCGTCGACGGCGCCCTCACCGTCGATGACCTGGGGCAGTGAGTTCGAGCGCTTCTTCGCCTCGATCGCGACCGGGTAGCCCGACGCCAGGCGTGCCCCGCCGTCGGAGGTGCGCATCGTGCCGCTCGAGATCTGCTTCGTCCTCGCGGAGAGGCCGGGCTGCAGCGGGCCCGGACTCGCGGCGATGGCGACGCCCTGCACGCGCGGCAGCGTCAACCGGAAGCAGGAGCCCTCGCCGGGTGCGCCCCACGCCTCGAGAAAACCGTCGTGCAGGCGGGCGTCCTCGAGAGAGATCGACAATCCGAGGCCCGTGCCGCCCGTCGTGCGGGCGCGGGCGGGGTCGGCGCGCCAGAACCGGTCGAAGACCTTGTCCGCCTCGCCCTCCTTGAGTCCGATGCCGTAGTCGCGGACGCTGACGCTGACGGCCGTCGAGTTGGCGCGCAACGTCACGACGACGGGTTGCCCCTGACCATGCTCGATGGCGTTGGCGACGAGGTTGCGCAGGATGCGCTCGACGCGGCGGCGGTCGACATCGATCGTGACGTCGTTCGGCGCGTCGAGCACGAGGCGGCAGCCGAGCTTGTCGGCGAGCTGCGCGTGCATGTCGTTCACCTCGGCGCACAGCTGGCGCATCGACGTCGGTGTGCGGCTCAGCACGGCGCCGCCGGCGTCGAATCGGCTGATCTCCAGCAGGTCCGCGAGCAGCGACTCGAAGCGGTCGAGCTCCTTCGACAGCAGTTCGGACGACCGCGCGACGTGCGCCGCGAAGTCGCCGCGTGAGTCGTGGATCATGTCGGCAGCCATGCGGATCGTCGTCAGCGGTGTGCGCAGTTCGTGCGAGACGTCGGAGGTGAAGCGTTGCTGCAGGTGCGACAGGTCCTCGAGTTGGCCGATCTGACGTTGCAGGCTCGAGGCCATGGCGTTGAAGCTCGTCGCGAGGCGCGCGATGTCGTCCTCTCCGCGCACCGGCATGCGTTCGTCGAGGTTGCCGGCGGCGAGGCGCTCGGAGACGTGCGCGGCGGAGCGGACGGGCGTCACGACGAGGCGCGTCGCGAGGTAGGCGCAGGCGCCGAGGAGCAGGATGAGCGCGAGGCCGCCGGCGGCGAACGAGGTGCGCACGATGCTGAGCGAGTCGGCTTCCTTGTCCATCGGGAAGATGAGGTACAGGTCGTACGCGCCGGCGTTGGGGATGCTGACGCGCGAGCCGACCATGACGGCGGGGATGTGGCGGCCGGTCGCGTCGAGGGAGATGATCTTCGTCTGCTGATGCGCGGGGTCGTGGGCGAGGGCGCCGCGCACGTCGGCGGGTGGGGTGAAGCCGCGCGCACGGGCCGTCGCGACGAGGGGGATGCCGGGGCGCGTGTTGTCGCTGGCGCGCATGAGGATGACGAGGCGCGCGGAGTCGTCGAGGGGGCTCGCGATGCGTTGCACGGAGTCACGCGAGAGGTTGTAGAGCGTCGTCATGTCGGTCTTGTCGGTCGCGTCGAACGCGCTCTGGACGTCAGCGGTCTCGCTCAGCGCGATCTGTTGCGCGGACGCGGTCTTGCTGCGCACGAGCCCGTCGGCGATGCCCTGGTACATGAGGGATCCGACGGCGATGACGACGGTGAGGCCCATCAGCATCGTCAGGGTGATGACGCGCACGTGCAGGCTGCGTCGCCAGCTGCGCACGCAGAACGCGACGAGGTGCGTGATGGCGCGGCGGGCCGCGTCGTAGACGCGTCGTAGGACGCTGCGGGGGGCCTCAGGTGGCGGGTGTGCTGGCACCGGCCTTGTATCCCACACCTCGCACGGTCACGACGATCTCGGGCTTCTCCGGGTCCTTCTCGACCTTGGCGCGCAGGCGCTGGACGTGCACGTTGACGAGGCGCGTGTCGGCGGCGTGGCGGTAACCCCAGACCTGTTCCAGCAACACTTCGCGACTGAACACCTGCCATGGCTTGCGGGCGAGGGCGAGCAGGAGGTCGAACTCGAGGGGAGTGAGGGAGATCGGGGTGCCGTCGCGGGTGACGGAGTGGGCGGCGAGGTCGATCGTCAGGTCGCCGATGGTGACGGTTTCGGGTTCGGCGTCGCCGCGGCGCAGGCGGGCGCGGACGCGGGCGACGAGTTCGGCGGGCTTGAAGGGCTTGTTGACGTAGTCGTCGGCGCCTGCTTCGAGGCCGGCGACGACGTCGAGGGTGTCGGTGCGGGCGGTCAGCATGACGATGGGGACGTCGGATTCGGCGCGGATGGCGCGGCACACTTCGACGCCGTTCTTGCCGGGCAGCATGACGTCGAGCAGGACGAGGTCGGGTTTCGCGTCGCGGAACGTGGCGAGTGCTGACGTGCCGTCGCCGCAGTGGGTGACGTGGTAGCCCTCGCCGCGCAGAACGATGCCGAGCATCTCGGCGAGTGCCGGGTCGTCGTCGACTATCAGCACACGGTTCATCACGTGGGGGCCCCTTCCTTCGTGCGGCGCGTGCGCCCGGTGGGGCGCCGTCCTCGGCTCATTGTCACACATGCCTGCGGGCCCTCCCCGGACCTCTTCGCGCGTCCTGCCGTCCCCGGGACGTTCGTTGCCACTCTGCCTGCGCGTGCGTTCTGTCTGACCGAATGTGGACGTGATTCGCACAGGTGGACGAGAACCTCGAAGGTGGACAGGAATTGCGAATGTGACCGCAAATCGCAGTTGTGCACGCCTCACGGGTGAAACGGCGACAGCCACGCGGGCATCACCGCGTCGCAACGTGGACGGCCTGCGTGTCGCACCGAGCGAGGCCCCCCGGGCCGAGCCGGAAGACGCGCCGAACAAGATCGGAGCCGGAACGCGCCGAGACTGGACCGGCGAGCTTGCGAGCCGGCCAGCATCGGCACGTTCCGGATCGTGCGGGCCGTACCACGTCGCAACGTGGACGGCCCGCGTGTCGCAGTGAGACGGGCCCGCCAGGGCCCGGCCACAAGACGCGCCAGAGAGAATCAATCCGGAACGCGCCGAGACTGGCGCGCGCTTGCGCGCGGTCAGTAGCGGTAGTGCTCCGGCTTGTACGGGCCGGCAACGTCCACGCCGATGTATTCGGCTTGATCCTTGCGCAGTTCGGTGAGTTCGACGCCGAGGGCGTTGAGGTGGGCGCGGGCGACCTTTTCGTCGAGGTGCTTGGGGAGCGTCTTGACGAGGGGTTTGCCGTTGTCGGTATAGGCGTTGCCGTTGGTCCACAGTTCGATCTGGGCGATCGTCTGGTTGGCGAACGAGTTGGACATGACGAAGCTGGGGTGGCCGGTGGCGTTGCCGAGGTTCATGAGGCGGCCTTCGGACAGCACGATGATGGAGCGTTCGTCGTCGGCGCCCTTGTCGAACGTCCATTCGTGGACCTGCGGCTTGATCTCGACCTTTTCGATGCCGGGGATCTTGGCGAGGCCGGCCATGTCGATCTCGTTGTCGAAGTGGCCGATGTTGGACACGATGGCCTTGTTCTTCATGCGTGCCATGTGGTCGGCGGTGATGATGTCGAAGTTGCCGGTCGTCGTGACGAAGATGTCGCCGTACTCGCAGGCCTTGTCCATCGTCGTCACCTGGAAGCCTTCCATCGCGGCCTGGAGCGCGCAGATGGGGTCGATCTCGGTGATGACGACGCGGGCGCCCTGTCCGGCGAGGGCGGCGGCGACGCCCTTGCCCACGTCACCGTAGCCGGCGACGACGGCAACCTTGCCGCCGATGAGGACGTCGGTGGCGCGGTTGAGGCCGTCGATGACGGAGTGGCGGGTGCCGTACTTGTTGTCGAACTTCGACTTCGTCACGGAGTCGTTGACGTTGATCGCCGGGAACAGCAGTTCTCCCGCGCGGGCGAGTTCGTAGAGGCGGTGCACGCCGGTGGTCGTCTCCTCGGTGACGCCCTTGATGCGCTCGCCGACCTTCGTCCACTTCTGCGGGTCGTCGGCCATCGTGGAGCGCACGAGGGCCTTGAAGACGCTGAACTCCTCGGAGTCGGCTTCGGTGGTGGGCGGCACCTGGCCGGCCTTCTCCCACTCGGTGCCCTTGTGCACGAGCATCGTGGCGTCGCCGCCGTCGTCGAGGATCATGTTGGGGGCGTCGTCACCGGACCAGGTGAGGATCTCGTTCGTGCAGGCCCAGTACTCCTCGAGGCTCTCGCCCTTCCAGGCGAACACGGGGACGCCCTTCGGGTCCTCGGGCGTGCCGTCGGGGCCGACGACGACGGCGGCGGCCGCGGCGTCGTCCGTCGAGTAGATGTTGCAGCTCGCCCAGCGGACCTCGGCGCCGAGCGCCGTCAGGGTCTCGATCAGGACGGCCGTCTGGACGGTCATGTGCAGCGAGCCGGCGATCTTGGCGCCGGCGAGCGGCTGCGACTCGGCGTATTCCTCGCGCAGGCTCATGAGGCCGGGCATCTCGTGCTCGGCGAGGCGCAGCTGGTGGCGGCCGGCCTCGGCGAGGCTGATGTCGCGGATCTTGTAGTCGAAGGACATGGGGATGTCGTTCCCTTCGGTTGTCGAATGACGTTCTCGATCAGGCGTCGCCGGCGCGCCCCTCTGGGCTGCTTCGCGCATGGGTCATCACCCACGCCGAACGCGTGCTCGTCAGTCTATCCGCCATCACTGACAGGCCGCCGGGGGCGCCGCATCGCTCAGTGCGCGGCGGCCACCTCGCCGCTGCGGCGGGCGAGCACGGGCGTCACGAGGGCGACGAGGACGAGACCGACGAGGACGCCGACGATGGCGCTGGTGAGGGTGTTCGTCAGCCAGGCGAGCACTCCCCCGAGCGCTCCGGTGGCGTCGGCCACGGCGTGCTCGACGTGGTGGACGGCGTCGTACGGCGCGCGCCAGCCCAGTTCGGCGGAGTTCGCCAACAGGATGTGCCCACCGACCCACAGCATCGCCACGACGCCCAGCGTCGACAGGAACGACATCACCTTGGGCATCGCCGCCACGAGTCCACGGCCGAGCTTCTCGTTCTTGCCCGACTCGACGAGGTGCAGGCCCACGTCGTCCATCTTGACGATCAGTGCGACGACGCCATAGACGAGCGCGGTGATGAGGAACGCGACGACGATGAGGACGATGGTGCGGGTGAGGAAGGGTTCGTGATCGACGGTCTGCAGCGAGATGACCATGATCTCGGTCGACAGGATGAGGTCGGTGCGGACGGCCTCGGCGATGACCTTGTTCTCGTCGACGGACTCGGTGGCGACGTCCTCGGCCAGGTGCTCGGCCGGGGTCTCCTCGCGGTGGGCGCGGCGGTTCGCGAGGGCGTGATGGATCTTCTCCGCGCCCTCGTAGGAAAGGTAGAGGCCGCCGAGGATGAGCAGGATCGTCACCGCAATGGGCAAGAACTGTGACAGCACGAGGATGACGGGCAGGATGATGAGCAGCTTGTTGCGGATCGAGCCCTTCGCGATCTTCGCGATGATCGGCAGCTCGCGTTCCGCGGCGAGACCCTGCACGTAGCGCGGCGTCACGGCCGTGTCGTCGACGACGACGCCCACGGCCTGCGTGCTCGCCTTGCCGGCAGCGGCGGCGACGTCGTCGACGGACGCCGCAGCCATGCGCGCGAGCGCGGCAACGTCGTCGAGCAGTGCGAACAGTCCGCCCGCCATCAGCGCACCTGCGCGCTTCGGTGCGACGGCGGCATGGCGTCAGGCCTCGGGTGCGGCGCGGCAGGCATCATTCGCACAGCCTAGAGAAACCTGGGCGGCTCACGAAATACGCTGAGGGAAGCTATCCACTCCGAGCTTCAGCCCTCGATGCGCGTCGCACCGTGCTGGGTCGAGCCGCCGTCGTTGACCCGCTCGTCGGGCAGGTCGGTGTGCTCCACGGACGAGCGGTGCCCGATACGGCTGCCGACGCGCCCGAGGTCGATGTCGGGTTCGAGGTACATGAGCAACTGCATGTCGGGCTTCGCGGCACGTGCCGCCTGTTCAGCCATGTCGATGGCGTGGGCGATCTCCTCACCCGTGTCGCTCTTGTCGACGGCGAACTTGACGGCGACGAGCAACTCCTCGGGGCCGAGGTGGCTCGTCTTCATGTGGATGACGCGGTTCACGCCGTCCGCCGACTCGATGGCACGTCGGATGTCGCGCACCGTCTCGGGGGTCGCCGCCTCGCCGAGGAGCATGGACTTCGTCTCACGGAACAGGAAGATCGCGACGAGGATGAGCAGGATGCCGATGAGGCCGGCGCCCACGGCGTCCCAGATGCCGTTCTGCGTGACGAGGGCGAGCGAGATGCCGACGAGGGCGAAGACGAGACCGGTGACGGCCGCCGAGTCCTCGCACAGGAGCACAGGCAACTCGGGGCTCTTCGCCGACTTGAGGAACTGCCCCCAGCTCTGTTCGCCCTTCTGCTCGCGTGCCTCCTTGACCGCCGTCATGAGGGAACGGCCTTCCATGAGGATCGCCAGCACGAGCACGACGATCGGCACCCACCACCAGGCCTCGTCCGTCGACGGCTGCTTCGCGCCGGGCTCGCGCATCTGATGGAACTTCTCGTACGCCTCGAACAGCGAGAACAGGCCACCGAGGGAGAACACGATGATGCTGACGACGAAGCCCGCAAGGTAACGCTCACGCCCGTAACCGAACGGGTGATCCTCGTCCGCGTCCTTCTGGGCCTTCTTGCCGCCGATGAGCAGGAGGATCTGGTTGCCCGAATCGGCGGCGGAGTGGATGCCCTCGGCGAGCATCGAACTCATGCCGGTGAGCAACCACGCGATGATCTTCGTGACGGCGATGCCCAGATTGGCGGCCAGCGCGGCGAAGATCGCCGTGTTGTTGCCGCTGTGCCCGCCCGATCCGGTTTCCTTCTCGTCACTCATGCCCCCGAGAATAGGTGGCGCCTCTCGCGCCGCCAACCGCGACGGCGCCGTCACACCCCCTCGATCCAGCGAAGGACCCGCCGTGCCGACTCTGCTCTACCTCAGCGAATCCGACGTCCGGGCAGCGTTCACGGCAGACGTCGCGCACGCCTCGCAGCACGCGGCGTTCATCGCGCTCGGACGCGGAGAGGCGCTGCTGCCCGCACGTCTGCTGCTGCCGGGGCGCGGCGACGACGTCGCGTTCTGCTACGCCGCGCGGGCCGAGGCGAGCGCACCGGCCGTCAGCAAGTTCGGTTCGGTACACGCCGGCAACGTCGACGCGGGGCTGCCCGCGGTGCACGCGCTCGTCACGGTGCTCGACCCGACGACAGGTGTGCCGACGTGCGTCATGGCCGGCACGACGCTGACGACACGCCGCACGGCGGCAGCGAGCGCCGTCGCGATGGAGGCGTTGTGGTCGCCTGACTCGAGCGGGCGCGACGACGTCGGTGAGGCCGACGGCGCAGGTGTCGGTGCCCGGGACGGCACCGGTGTTCATGTCGCGATCGTCGGGAGCGGCGTGCAGGCCGAGGCGCACGCGCACGCGTTGTGCGCCGTCGGCGGTGAGCACACGGTGGGTCGCATCCGGCTCGCGGCGCGCAACCGCGCGAGTGCCGACGAGTTGGTCGCGCGCTGGCATACGACGAAACCCGAGGGCGCACCCGACATGGAACTCGTCGACACGGTCGAGCAGGCGTGCGCGGACGCCGACGTCATCGCGGTGTGCACGACGTCGACGACGCCCGTGCTCGAGGCGGCCTGGGTGCGTGACGGCGCCCTCGTCATCTCCGTGGGCTCGTTCAGCGCCGAGCGATCCGAGGTGCCGAGCGACCTCGTCGCTCAAGCACGCGTCGTCGTCGACGACCGCGAGACGGCCCTGGCCGACAACGGGTGCGTCGTCGCGGCCCTCATGGCCGGGGTGCTCGAGACCGGCAGCGTCGAGACGCTCGGCGAGGTGCTCGTGCGCGACGCCGCACATGCCGATGACGATGACGCAGAACGTCACGTCTGGAACGACGACTCCTCGAACAACGGCGTCACCAACCACGGCGCCGCCGACAGCGACGCAGGCGCCCACGGTGAGCGTCGCCCGCGCGTGACGCTCTACGCCTCGGTCGGGATCGGGTTGCAGGACGCTGCCGCGGCCGTCGCGGTACAGGAGGCCGCCCAGCGCGCCGGGGTCGGGACGCCGCTGCCGCTCTGACATCGCTGCCAGGGCTCACTCGCCGTCGCACCCCGGGGTTCATTCGGGGCGCATCCTGGGGCTCAGTCTCGCCGTCGCACCCCGGGGTTCATTCGGGGCGCATCCTGGGGCTCAGTCGAATTCGAGCCCCAGCAGCGCGTTCTCGAGCACCTCGGTGAGCGCCGGGTGAATCCAGTACTGCCCGCGTGCCATCTCGTCGGCGGTGAGCCCGAACGACATCGCCTGGACTGCAGGCTGGATGACGATCGAGGCCTCCGGGCCGACGAGGTGCACGCCGAGCAGCTTCTTCGTCGCCTTGTCGGCGATGACCTTGCAGATGCTCGTCGTGTCCTCGAGGGCCCAGCCGTAGGCGATGTCGCCGTACTTCTGCACCTTCGTCGTGATGGCGTGCCCGCCCTCGCGCGCCTCGTCCTCCGTCAGCCCGACGGTGGCGACCTGCGGGTGCGTGAAGACCGCCGCCGGCACGACGTCGTGCGGGAACGCGCGCAGGTCGTCGGGGTGGACGAGGTTGTGCGCGACGCAGCGCTCCTCGGCGTTGGCGACGTGCTTGAGCTGGTAGCGCGAGGAGCAGTCGCCGAGTGACCAGACGCCGTCAGCGCCCGTGCGTCCGTACTCGTCGACGACGATGCGCCCGTCGTCGCGCACCTCGACGCGGGTGTTCTCGAGGCCGAGGTCGTCGGTGTTGGGGATGCGGCCCGTGGCGACGAGGAGCATCTCGCCCTCGACGACGCGCCCACCTCTCAGCGTCACGCGGATCGTCCCGTCGCGCTGTTCGATCGACTCCATGACCGCATCACGTTCGAGAGCCCACTGGTCGGTGGCGGCGTGGGTGAGGACGCGGCTGACGTCGTCGTCGGCGTGGCGCAGCACGCGCTTTCCGCGTGCGAGCATCGTCACCTCGACGCCGAGGGACGAAAACACGTGGGCGAACTCGAGGGCGATGTACCCGGCGCCGGCGATGACGAGCGAACGCGGCAACTTCTCGATGCGCATGATCGTGTCGCTCGTCTCGTAGGGCACGCCGCTGTCGGTGACGACGGGCGGGATGTTGGGACGCGCGCCGGTCGCGATGACGATCTGGTCGCCGCTGATCTCCTCGTCGTAGCCCTCGACGCGCAGCGTGCGGTCGCCGGTGAAGCGCGCGTGGCCGCTGAACACGGTCGTGTTGCCGTCGTCGCTGCCGCGCTCGCGGTACGCGCGTCCGCCCGCGGAGATCGCGTCGATGCGCCCGAAGACGCGGTCGCGGATGTCGTCCCAGCGCACCTGATCGACGTGCGCGTCGACGCCGAGGCGCGACGACTCCCGCGCGCTGCGCGCCACCTCGGCGGCCTGGACGAACATCTTCGTCGGGATGCAGCCGACGTTGAGGCAGGTGCCACCGAAGACACCCTTCTCGATGACGGCGACGCGCTTGTCGGCGAAGTCGGGCGTCACGAGCGAGTTGCCCGAGCCGGTGCCGATGATGACGAGGTCGAAATGAGCCATGCCCCAACCCTAGGCGCAGGCGGGGACAACCCCGGAACGCCGGGCATTTCTTCTCACGGACCTCTCTGCGCGAGCGAGCCTCCCGAGCCTCGAGGCGTCGAACGATGGGCGTCAGTGCGGGTGGCGCAGGCGCTCCATGAGGACGGCCGCCTGCGTGCGCGATTCGAGGCCGAGTTTCGCGAGCAGGCTCGTGATGTAGTTCTTCACCGTCTTCTCCGCGAGGTGCAGGCGCCCCGCGATCTGACGGTTCGTGTACCCCTGCGTGATGAGGTCGAGCACGCGCTTCTCCTGCTCGGTGAGCGCGGCGAGTTCGGGGCTCTCGAGGGCACCGTCACCGCGCAGGCGCGCGCGGATGACGTCGGCGTCGGCGGTGTCGAGCAGCGACTCCCCCGCCGCGACGCGTTCGATCGTGTCGATGAGGTCGGCGCCGCGCACCTGCTTGAGGACGTACCCACTCGCGCCCGCGAGGATCGCGGCGAGCAGGGCCTCGTCATCGTCGTAGGAGGTGAGGATGAGGCAGCGGATGTTCTCGTCGACGCTGCGCACGGCGCGGCACACCTCCATGCCCGTGCCGTCTGGCAGCCGGCCGTCGAGGATGGCGACGTCGGGGCGCGCCGCCGGGATGCGCCGCGTCGCCTCCTCTGCGCTGCCGCTCTCGCCGACGACCTCGCAGCGCCCCGATGACGCCAGCAACTCGGCCAGGCCGCGACGGACGATCTCGTGGTCGTCGAGCAGATACACGCGCACAGTCATGACCCCATTGTGGCCGCTGCGTTGAGTTCGCGCCGCGCGCTCCCCCAGGATGGGCGCATGACGGACTTGACCCTGGTCTCGTTCCAGCCCGTCAGCCGCGTCGGCGTCACACGCCACCCACGCGATCTCGTCACGATCGCGGAAGATGAAGCCCTCGACCGGCCCGGGCAGCGGCCACCGCACCGGATACCCCGACACCGGCTGCTGCTCGCACAGCAGCCGCACGAGCGCGTCCCGATCACCGTCGTCACGCAGCCGAATGTCGACGCCCATGCACGAAACACGGCGCTGACGCCGCGTCAGCTCAGGAGGTTCCTGCCACATCGCCGGCGCGCAGGTGAGGACGAAGGTCCCCGGGCGCTGCGGTGAGGCGCGGGTGAGGATGAAGCATGCCCTCACCGAGCGAACCGACACCGGAGCAGATGCTCGATGCCATGGGACGGACCGGTCGGGCGCACGTCAGCGTCTCGCGGGGTGCTCTTCCGTTCGTCATGCCCTGTGGCGTGCGTGTTACGGGTGGCGACGTCGTCGTCGAGACGGCCCACCCGAGCGTCACACGCGGCGCGCAGCGACGCGACATCGCGGCCGTGCAGGTCGAGGCGCTCATCGACGGAACGTGCTGGTCGATCAGCGTCACCGGCCCGCTCGCCATTCGCTCGACGTCGGATGCGCCGCAGCGCGGCGATGTCGTCCTGCCGACGCGGGAGGCTCTGTTCAGCGCCGAGTGCCTATCATCGGCGCATGGTCACCGCGTCGATCCGCTCCTTCGATCCGGTCTTGCCGAACGAGCCTGACGAGGCTCTGCTGGCCGCCGTCATCGAACTGAGCAAGGATCTCGAGCTCAAACCACTGCTGCGCCGATTCGTCGAGACCGCAGCGGAACTCACCGGCGCCCAGTACGGGGCGCTCGGCGTGCTCAACGCCGAGGGGCGCTTCGACGACGTCGTCATCCACGGCATCGACGCCGAGACGGCCGCACTCATCGGCGACGGCCCCCACGGCGAGGGCGTCCTCGGCGCGATCATCGCCCACCCGCACACGCTGCGCGTGCCCGACATCGCCGCGCACGAGGCGAGCGTCGGCTTTCCCGAGCACCACCCGCCGATGTCGTCGTTCCTCGGCTGCCCCGTCGTCATCCGCGGGCAGGTCTACGGCAACATCTACCTGACGAACAAGCGCGACGCCGAGGAGTTCTCCGCCCGCGACGAACGGGTGCTCGAGGCGCTCGCGTCGGCCGCGGCGTCCGCCATCGCGCACGCTCGGACGCTCGCCGAGGCGGGGGCCCGCGAGCGCTGGCACCGCGCGGCGGCCGAGGCCGCGCAGCTCCTCTCGCAACTGCCGCCGGCGCAAGCGTGGCCGCAGGTCGTCGCGCGGTTCGACTCGATCCTCACCGCCAACCACGTCGAACACGTGCCGGGTCACCGCAGCGCAGCGCGCCTCGGCGACCTCGCCGAAGAACTGCTCCTCGCGCCGCGCGCACGATTCTTCACGCACGACGTCGCGGCGCGCCTCGTCGACGAGCGCATGCGCTGCGCGATGGTCGTGCCGCTCGCCAGTGACGGCGAGAACCCGGAGCTGCTGCTGTTCGCCTGGGACCGCCCGACGCTTTCGCTCGACCCCGAACCCATGGAGGCCATCGGGCAGACGATCGCGGACCGACTCTCGGTCGCGACGTTGCTCGCCTACCGGCACGCCGAGGCCGAACGCGTCGCCATCCTCGAAGATCGCGACCGCATCGCGCAGGACCTGCACGACCACGTCATCCAACGCATCTTCGCCGCCGGCATGCGCGTGCAGAGTGCGCTGCCGCGCATCGACGACGAGGTCGCCGTCGAGAAGCTCGACGCCGTCATCACCGACCTCGACGAGACCGTCACCGACGTGCGCCGCGCGATCTTCGACCTGCACACCGGTGGCGCCGCGTTGGCGCTCGCGCACACCGTCGACCAGCTCGCCGCGCAGGCGCAGGACGCCCTCGGATTCGCGCCGAGCGTCAGCGTCAGTGGTGCCTACTGGACGCTCGACGACGCCCTCGTCAAGGCCTACGTCGAACACGTCCGCTCCCGCTCTCGCCGGCTCGCCACCGTCGACACCACGGCCGTCCTCACCACCACCGGCGTCATCACCCCCTCGGGAGAGGCGACGCTCGCAGGCCTGTACGCCCTCGGCACCTACCCCCAGGGCCTGCGCCCCTCCCTCGGCGTCACAGCGGCCGTCCAGGCTCCCGCCGGATCCGGCAACCGAACCCGCGACCTCGCGCACTTCACCGGACCGATCCCGGACCTCCTCCAGGACGTCATGCCAGTGGGTCGACCGGAACACCCCGACCCACATGGGCTACGACGAGAACGGGAACGGACGCGACGTCCCGGCACTCCCCCGCCGCGCCGTGCGCGAGCTCATCGCGAACGCCCTCGTCCACCGCAACCTCGACGGCGTCACCGACACCAAGCGCATCGAGATCCGGATCAAGGACGACAAGCTCATCGTCACGAGCCCGGGAGGTCTGCGCGATATCACCGTCGACCAGCTCGGGAAGCCGGGAGGCAAGGCCGCCGTCAACCCCACGCTCTACGAGATCTGCAAGGACGTCCGCACCGAGGACG
>ERZ1023267.31-NODE-31-length-55518-cov-6.244740_pt1 | contig 55518 bp, 52 predicted proteins | sample MGYA00520905_ERZ1023267 | MGnify/ENA primary metagenome ERZ1023267 (study PRJEB32759, sample SAMN07749868) | skin metagenome | biome: transportation; feature: city; material: polyester macromolecule | host: Homo sapiens | place: Hong Kong:ISLAND line | collected...
CGGACTCGCCGCGGCGGTCCTCGATGTAGAGCGTCCAGGTCTCCTGCCCGGCGCGTTTGCCCTTCTTGCTGACGGGGCTGTGCAGCCGCATCCGTGGCACCCGATCCCCGTCATCACCGAGCTGCTGGTTCTGCTCCTCGATCACCGAGACCAGACCGGCCTTGTCCACCGCGCGGGGATCGGCCAGCGCCGCACTCATCCGGTCGCCCATCTCGCGGTCGAGCGACCCCTCGGCGAAGTCTTCGCGGCGCAGCTCCCAGTCCTTCGGCGCGTGCTCCAGCCGCTTCACGACCGAGAGCCCGTGCTCGCGCATCAGCTCGTCGTTCGCCGACTGCACGCCCTTCTGATTCCCGGCCTTGCGGTCGTGGAACGTGCGATAGTCCGAGAGCGCCTTTCCCGTGCGGTTGTTGTGATTGAGAACCAAAATATGGTTGTGCGGCTTCTTTCCCCGCCCATCCACATGACTGACGACGAGGCAGTCGGAATCCGGGTGCATCTTCTTGGCGAGCTGGTAGCCCAGGTCGTTCACCCGCTGCACGTGTTCGGGGTTCTTCGGGTCGAACTCCTCGTCGCTGAACGACTGGCGGTAGTGCAGCGTCTCGACCTCGCGCGTCGTGTTCTGCGTGAGCGCCCGAGCGCGCGCCGAGAACGCGCCGGGGCCTCCCGGCACATCGCACGTGATCGCGACGCCCCGCTCGTCCTCCTTGCCCCGGATATAGCGCTCCGTGTCGGCGGCGCTGGCGCTCGGGCTGTAGTGCGTCGTGCTCATGACGCCGTCCGATCACCGAGCAGGGCGCGGACCTCGCGCAGCAGCTCGATCAGCTCGGGCACCTCCGACGACAGCGCCACCGCCTCACCGGCACGTGCTCGGTGGTCCAGGTAGTTGACGTTGATCGCCAGCGGGCGGATCTGCGCGGCCAGCTCGCGCGCGTCCGCCGACACCTGCGCGCGCGCCTCGACGCCGAGCAGGTGCGCGGCCACGGCGGCGTCCAGCTCCTCGCTCCGAGAGGCGTGGAGGGCATCCCGGACGACGGTCCGCACCCACGTGCTCGGAGCCAGCCCGAGCCGCTTCGCACGAGTGCGAAGCGCCGCGAGCGTGGCCTCTCCGAAGTCGGTATCGAGCTTCGCGCGGCCCCCACGACGACGCTTCGCGCCGCCGTGACTCTGACGCACAGCCTCCGCATCAGCCCGACCGGTGTTCACCTGGGAGTCGGTCTGCTGCTCCACCTGTACGCCAGAGTGGCAAGCAGTAGGCATGTCGGACACATCGCTGACGCTCGTGTCCTCCATGTCTGCTTGCGAGGGGCCTCCGGCCCCCTCGACCCCCTGGAAGAGCGCGTCCAGTTCGGTGCTCATGCGGCACCTCCGATCAGTGCCAGCGGCACGTCCGGACTCCGCACGGCGAGCCCGCTCAGCAGCTCCGCGACCGCGCCGTCCGCGTCGTGGTCGGCCGAGGTCTCCGGACCGTAGGTCAGTTCCCGCGACCCGGCGTTCCGGTGGTACGCGTTCCCGTACATGCCGGGCGTGTGCGCGGCGGCCGGAACGCTGCACTGATGCCACTCGTAGGGCTCGATCCTTCCGATGTGCTGCACGAGGTAGCGGTTGATCTCGTCGGCACGGTAGACCTTCACGACCGAGGCCAGGCGGCGGATGAACTGGTCCAGCGCCTCGTCCACGTTGCCCTTCTGACGGGCGTAGTAGAAGAACTCGACGGGCTCGATCGTCGCCGTGATGACGATGAGACGCGGGGCCACCTCGCCCTTGTTCTTATAGCGCGCCTTCGCCGGGGAGGCGTTGTACGGATCGAGCAGCAGCAGCCAGTCGTTCGCGTCCATCGCCGAGGCGCGCAGATCGTCGAGCAGCAGCAATTCCTCCCCGCGCCAGTCATCGAGGGGGTTCCCCGTGGCGGCCCGGTAGACCTGCCACCGCTCGCCGTGGGCGTTCGCCGCGTTGATCGCCTCGGTGATGAAGTCCGTGGCGAACCGGGTCTTGCCGATACCGGCATCCCCGTGCACGAATACCACGTGCGTCGAGAACTCACCGGCGCGGAGCTTCGCCGCCGCCCGGTACGCGCGGCGTTGACCGTAGGCGGACAGGGCATCGTCGATCTCCCGCTGATGCCGCGAGTAGATGTCGAACAGTTCATCGGTAAGCATGATCTGATCGCGCGTGATCTCGCCCTGGAGCACGCGCTCGCGCATGTCCTCGAAGTTCTCGGCGACGACCTTCTTCTTCACGTGGGCGCGACCCTTGAGCCACGTCTCCCGGCGCTGGGCGTCGATGCCGAGGTAGTCCGGCCCGCGCACCGTGGCGACCTCCGAAGGCGCGTACTGGTGCTTGTCCGCGTACTTCACGTGCGTCAGGTACGAGAGCATGTTGTCGAAGGCGTACCGCCCGCGACCGGGCTTCTCGACGTACTGCGGTTCGACGCCGATGCCAAACGCGAGCCGATCCAGAGGCGCGCTCTTCGCGCGGCTGGCGAACTTGATCACCGCGTGCAGGTGATCCGGCTTCGGCTCGACCACGAGGGTCTTCTCGGTGTCGCTCCAGACCTCGCGCTCGTCCTTGTCGTGCACGATGCCGTAGGCCTCGACGACCTCACAGCCGATCGCCTCGAGCCGCTGCACCACGTAGGCGAGGATCGCCCCGGCTCCCTGCTGGAGCAGCGCGGCCCCGTTCGCGTCCTCGGCGGCCCAGGTCCAGTACGACGGATCGAGGTACTGCGTGAGCCCGATGCTCGTCGGGTTGTTCTCCTGCTTAGCCACGGCGACCACCGCCCAGGACGTCGGAAGGAGCGTACGGCGCCTTAAATGACCCCCTATTGACCCCCAAATGATCCTGCGGGGTCACGCGGTGGAGCGAAGGCGAAACCGGCAGCTGACCAGGCATGTTGTTGCATGGCGCGGCAATCGACAAGCCCTTGCCGCGCCCGTAGGAACGGATGAGGCTTCCAGAACTCTTGGAGTGCGGAGCACGGATGAGGACGGGCATCACGACGACGGGCAGCCCGCCTCCGGCGGATGCCAGGCCAGGCCCATCGGTCGGGCTGGTCAGGTCAGCGGGAGCGGTGGCGCTGGTGCGTTCGGCGGCGTTCATCGGGCACTACCCTTGTGGTAACGCTTGATGACGGCCTGATGCGTGACGCCGAGGGCGTCGCCGATCTTGGCCCAGGTCACCCCGTCGGCGCGGGCATCGGCGACGGCCATCTCGACGGCCTCCTCCAGCACGGAGCGGAGCACGCCGAGGTCGTAGAGGTGCGCTTCGCTGTCGGCGAGGGTGGGGTCGCCCACACGCCAGCGGAAGCCGTTCACGTGGGCGAAGGCGGCGGAGTTGGCGCTCATCAGCGATCACCACCCATCACGGCGGCGACCGCGGCCCGCTGGCGCGGAGTCAGCGGCATGCGGGCCAGGCGCTCACCAGCTCGGCGACCGGCGGCGAGGGCGGCAGCGATGACGGGATCGAGCCCATCAGCCTGCGGATCGGGGGTCGAATCCTGGTCGAGCCCAGGGCAGTCCAGCGCAGATGCGCGGGGAGCGTCGATAACGACAGACATCGGAAGTCCTCAAACATGAGTGTGCTTCCGGTTCCCCGCCACGGTAATTGGGCTGTTTGACCGGCTACTCATCCGGGAGTAGTACCGCCAGCTTCAAAGTCTGGCCCCCGGTGGGATCTTCTTGTCTGCAACCATTCTCCCACGAGTCGACTCACCAGTCCACTGACGAGTCGACTCGCGTGTCAGTCGCGACGCGGCTCTATACGAATGAGGTCGGGGTCGAACTTCACGTGACCGGGCGCGATGGGCTCGATGGTCACCGTCACCAGCTCGTCCACGAGCATCCGGCGGCGGTCCACGTCCAACGTCTTCCACTTCGCCTCGACCACCTCGCGGCGCTCCGCGGTGCCGACCGGCTCGTCCACGTCCGCGAGCAACTTCGCCGCCACCGACACCGAACGGTCGAGCAGCTCCGCGTCGATCTCATCGATGCGGGCCTTCACGTCGTTGATCGCCGCCGTGATCTCCAGGACCGGCTGATGGATGTCACGCAGCAGCGGGCTCAGCTCCTTCACCCGCTCGACCAGGGCGTTCCGCTCCGTCAGCAACTCCTCGTGATCTGGCCCATCGTCCTCCTGCGGCATCACGAGGTTGTGCACATCCACCGAGGACAAGCGGGTGAGCACCGCCTCGGTCACCATCGCATCGACGGGCTCGCGCTGGCGGGTGAGATGGAACTGCTCGCCGCAGCGGTACGTCGGCTGCTTGCGACTGTTCGTCCCGGAGACGAGCGTCGCGCCGCACTTCCCGCACAGCCCGATCGTGGACAGAAGGTACTTCGGCTGGTTACCCTGCCTCGCCGACCTTCGCACGTTGTCCTCCAGCTTCGCCACCGCGGCCCGCCATGTTTGCTCGCCGACGATGGGCGGGAACGCGTCGCCCTGCACCGGGTACAGCTCGCCCGACGCGTAGTGCTTGATGTAGCCAGCGTAGAGCGGGTTCGCCAGGAGGTAGCGCACGGCATCGACGGAGAACTCCGACCCGCGGGCGGTGAGATGACCGGCACCGTTCAGATCCTCGCGGATTCGCCGGATCGACAGCGAGGGCTCGCCGAGGAACGCGGCGAAGGCCCGCCGGACGGCGTCGGCCTCCTCCGGGATCAGCTCGCCCTCTCGCGTCCACCCGAACGCCTTCCAGGCGCTCGTCGGGATGCCCTCGAAGCGTCGGCGCTCGTTCGACCTGATCTGACGCTCCGCCTTACGCCTGGCCTCGAACCGGGCCAGTGCCGCGAGCATCGTCGCTCGGAACTCACCGTCGGCCGTCGAGAGGTCGATCTCGCCGTCCACGGTGACGACCCGCAGCCCCAGGTCAATCAAGGTGTTGAGGTCCTTCGTGCTGCGCAGCAGCCGGTCCATGTCCACAGCGACCACCATCGAGAAGCGGCCCGCGCGGGCGTCGTCCAGCATCTCGGCCCAGCGGGTGCCAGCGCGGCGCTTCTTCGTCGCCGACACGGCGTTGTCCTCGTAGACCTCGACGACGTTCCAGTCCTTGGCCTCGGCCAGCGCCCTGATCTTCCTCAGCTGCGTATCGACCGTCCAGCGGTCGCCCTTGCGGTCCATGGAGGCGCGGACGTACGCGGCCACCTCGTTCGTCTTCCTCAGCGCTACCAGTTCGACCATGCAACCAAGCTTACGGAACGAGTGTCACAACCGCGACATGCTCTAGCGCATGTCGATGACGCCGGTGCCCACCTCGATGCGGGAGGTGCGCGCGGCGATCGCGGACAGCAGCGGCATGGGTGCGGCCGCCTGCGGGGCGAAGTGGTGAACCCGGAAGTACGCGCCGTTCACCCCCAGCTCCTCCGCGCCGACGGCGATCTCCACGGCGTCGTGCAGCATCTGCCGGGCATCCACCCCGTTGCCCGCGGGGCCGGTGCCGTAATGACCGAAGCTCAGGAATCCAAATGCTTTCATGTTCAAGCAAACTTCCCCGGGATGACGGTTATTCCCTCGTCCCACCCAGCGGGGCTTCCCGGCCGGGCGGGCGCCTCGCGGAACACCCGCGCCCGCGGCGTCGTTGCACGCAGATGAGACACCGCGCACCGACGATGGAGGGACAGGATATGAAGTCCGCAGACGCTCGGCACGAAACCGACCCGCAGGAGCAGACCAGCACCCTGCGCCTGATCTGGCCGCAGTGGCAGGGGGCCGGGCAGGAGATGGTGGGCCAGCTGCTGCCGGAAGCGCCCCTGGACCGGGCCCGCCGCGGCTACGCCCTGGGCGCCCGCTTCCTCGAGGCCATGCTGCCCGAGCACGACGGACGCACCGAGGTAGTCCCGGTCCCGCAGGAGGAGTCGGGATCCACCGGCGGCATCGAATCCCGGGAGCAGATCCTCGCCTCCCTCGACGCCGCCCAGGAGATCCTGTCCCGGCACGGGGACGCGCCGCGCATCCTCACCCTCGGCGGGGAGTGCTCGGTGAGCGTCGTCCCCTTCACCGAGCTGGCCCGCCGCCACGGGGAGGACCTCGCGGTGGTGTGGATCGACGCCCACCCGGACGTCGACACCCCGGAGACCGGCTACGACGGCTACCACGCGATGGCCGTCTCCGCGATCGTCGGGCAGGGAGACCCGGAGATCCTGGACAGGCTGCCGGCGGCGGTGGATCCCGCGCGGGTGGCCCTGGCCGGGCTGCACGACGGCGAGCAGGAGGCCCTCGCCCACCTCGACGAGTGGGGTCTGAGCTCCTTCTCCCCGGCGGATCTGCGCGAGAGCACCCGCCCGCTGCTGGACTGGCTGGCCGGGACCGGGGCGGGCAAGGTCGCGGTGCACCTGGATGTGGACGTCGTGGACAGCGACGAGGCCGCGCTCGGTCTCGGCCTGGTGCCCGGCGGGCTGACCCGGGCGCAGGTGCGCCGCATCATCGCGGACCTGGACGAGGCCGCCGACGTCGTGGGGCTGAGCATCGCCGAGTTCATCCCCCGCTCCGTGCTGGCCATGGAGGCCCTGGTGGACGGGCTGCCGCTCACCGAGCGGTAGCGGCCTGCTCCTGCAGGTCCGGGGCGGGCAGTCGGTGCGCGACGCGCCCGCGCATGTCCCGGAACACCCGGACGCTGGCCCACACCACCGCGGTGAGCGGGACCGCCAGCAGCGCCCCGGCCACCCCGCCCTCGTGGGCCCCGATCGCCAGCACCGAGATGATGACCACCCCGTGCAGGCTCAGGGCCGAACCCATGACCTTGGGCTGCAGCACGTGGTGCTCCACCTGGTTCACGATGATCACCACGATCGTCAGAACCACCGCGGCCGCCGGGCCCGCCGCGACCAGGGCCACCAGGGCCGCGGCGAAGCCGGTGACCAGGGCGCCGACGATCGGGATGAACGCGCCGAGGAAGATCAGCGCGGCCAGCGGGAAGGCCAGCGGCACGTGCATCACGAGCATCGCCGTCAGGTCCACGATCGCCGCGAAGGCCGCGATGATCACGGTCCCGCGGATGTAGCGGCCCAGCACGTGCACGCTGGCCCGCCCGGCCTCATTGGCCCGCTCGGTCAGCCGCTGCGGCAGCCACCCCCCCCAGGAAGGCCCACATGCGGGGCCCGTCCAGGAGGAAGAAGAACAGCATCACCACCATCAGGAGGGACCCGGCCAGCAGCTCGGTGACCACTGAGACGCCCTCCACCGCGCTGGAGCCGGCGTCGCTGGTGCGCAGGTACTCCCCGGCCTGGAGCAGGTACTCGTTCAGGTGCGTCTCGTCCAGGGGCACTCCCCAGCCGGTGAGGATCTCGGCGAGCTGGTTGGCCCCCTGCTGCGCCTGGGCGGAGAGGTCCGGCCACTCCTCGATCACCGTCATCACGATCCCGGAGATGATGCCGGCCAGCACCAGCAGGATCGCCAGCAGCGCGGTGACCGCCGCGCCCACCCGGGAGAAGCGGGCGCGGGTGCGCAGGGCCCGGATGATGGGGTTCATCGCGGCGGCGATGATCAGGGCGATCAGCAGCGGCAGGGTCACCAGCTTCAGCGTCGCCGCCAGCCACACCCCCAGGCCGACGACGCCCGCGATCAGCAGGGTCTGCAGGCACCGGATCGCGGCCCGCCCGTAGGCGTCGCGCCACAGGCCCCGCACGGGGGCGGCCGGCGACGCGGCGGGGGTGGTCTCGGCCGGCTCGGCCGCGGGGGTCTCCATGACTCCACACCCTAGACCCGCACCCGTCCCGCCCGCCCGGGCGCGGGCAGCTGGGAGTCTCCTGGGGATCCGGTCACGCTCGGATCACGCGGCGGCACCCGAGCGCCCCGACGGCGAGGCTCGAAACCCGGTCCCGGCAGCGGTGCGCCCCGCCGTCGCCGGCCGCGACGGGGCGCCGCACCCGGGGTGACCGTCCCGTGACCTTCTCGGACCGCGGATCACGGCCCGGTGAAGCCCCGGCGCGGCGGGCCTACGGTGGGGGTGTCCCCCGGGAGGAGACCCCTTCCGCGGGCAGCGACACGCAAAGGAGCATTCGGATCATGACCCGCCATCCTCAGCACCGCATCGCCGCCGTCTCCGCCGCCGGAGCCGCCCTCGCCCTGGGCGCCGGCATCCTGGTGGCCGGTCCCGCGCAGGCCGAGGACGCCGCGTCGACGCCGACCGGCACCGCGACCTCCACGCAGCAGACCACGGCTCAGCAGGCCGCCGCCTCGCAGAGCCCCGAGTCCTTCGCGAACCTGGCCCTCGTGCGCTCGGCCACCGAGCCCACCGTGTACTGGCTGAAGGCCCCCGCCCCGAACGGGATCGGCGAGGTGCCCGCCCCCGACGGGACCTACAGCGTGGATCTGACCAGCGGGGATCAGCACGAGCACTTCGAGGTCACCTCCCACGAGGGTCGGCTGGATCTGAAGGACTCCCACATCCTGAAGACCGCCGCCTTCGACCCGCAGATCACCGTTCAGTGGGTGGGCTGAGGCTCGCCCCGCCCCCGACGCCGGGCCCGCGCACCAGCCCCTTCCCCGGGGCGGCGCGGGCTCTCGCGTGTCCGCGTGACGGGGTGAGGGGGCGGGGCCCTCAGGTGCCGCAGTAGGTGGTGAACCCGCGGGCCTGCGATCCCGACGGCGCGAGCAGCCGGGTGCCGCCGGGCCGGTGCTCGAACGGGTGGGAGACGGCGTCGAGGATCTCCCGCACCGGGCCGATCTCCCCCGCCTCCGCCGCGTCCAGGGCCTCCTGCAGCGCGTGGTTGCGCGGCACGACCCGCGGGGCGCTTCGGCGCATCAGCGCGGGATCCGGCCCCAGCTGATGCCAGCGGGCGAGCCACTCCCGGAAGCGCGGGTCCGCCGCGAGGCCGGGGTCCAGGGGCGGCTCCGCACCGCCTCCCGGCTCGTCCCGCGTCCCCTCCTCCGCGTGTTCGGCCCCCGGCCGGGTGCTGCCGGAACCGGAGCCGTCGGCGGCACACCACCCGGGTTCCCCCGCCTCGACCACGGGGATCAGGGCCCGGAAGGTGTCCGTGTGATCCGCGGCGTGCTCGGCCATCAGCCCCAGCAGGTCCTCCACCGCAGCGGCGGTCGAGGGCGCGGCGGCCTCCCCCTGCACCCGCAGCCCGATCCTGGCGGCGAAGAGCCGGAGCCGCTCGGCCTCGTAGACGGGCGGGAATCCCGCGAGCGCCTCCTGGGCGAGGTCCACGGCCCGGTCCGGCTCGGCGTCGAGCACCGGCAGCAGAGCTTCCGCGAAGCGGGCGAGATTCCACTGCGCGGCCGCGGCCTGGTTCCGGTATCGGTAGCGCCCGGTGCGGTCGATCGAGCTGAACACGGCGTCGGGGTCGTGGGCGTCCAGGAAAGCGCAGGGGCCGTAATCGATCCCCTGCCCGGAGATCGCCATGTTGTCCGTATTCATCACCCCGTGGACGAAGCCCACCGCCTCCCACGCGGCCACCAGCCGCGCCTGGGCGAACACGACCCTCCGGTACAGCTCCAGCGGCGGGTTCGCGGCGTCGGCGGCCCCCGGGTGGTGGCGGGTGATGCACCAGTGCGCGAGCCGGCGCACCAGCTCCGGTCCCCCGGTGCTCAGCGCGTACTGGAAGGTGCCCACCCGCACGTGGCTGTCCGCGACGCGGGCGAGCACTGCTCCCGGCAGCTGGACGGTGCGCCGCGGGTCCATCCGGTCCGGGCGGGACACGAGGGCCCCGGTGGCGGCCACCCCCAGGGACCGGGTGGTGGGGATGCCGACGGAGTGGAGGAACTCCCCGACCACGTGCTCGCGCAGCATCGGGCCCAGGACCGCATTGCCGTCGGCGGCTCCCCGAGCGAAGGGGGTGCGTCCGGTGCCCTTCAGGTGCAGCTCCCGCAGGGACGCCGGATCCGGGGCTCGGCGGGCACCGGTCGCCGCGGCGGCGGGTGGCCGGGGCGGTTCGGCCCCGGCAGAGGCGCAGCCGCCGGCGGTCTTGGGCGGGGCGGCATCGACGTCGGGGAGGTCACCCAGCAGCAGGGCCCGACCGTCGCCCAGGCGCGGGGACCAGCCGCCGAACTGGTGCCCGGCGTAGGCCAGGGCGGCGGGCCGGGTGCCGGCGGGCAGGTCGGTGCCGGTGAGCAAGGCGGCACCGGTGCGGGTGCGCAGGCGCTGCGGGTCCAGGCCGAGCTGTGCCGCGAGCCCGTCGTTGACGAGGACGCTGCGCGGAGCCGGTGCAGACTGCGCGCGCCACGCGATGCCGAGCTCGGGGAGATCCCGAAGGAAGGAGGAGCGCATGCCCCCAGTCTCCCACCGGGATGCGGGGGCGGCAGGCCCCTCGGGGGATCAGGCGTCGTCGACGGCGGCGCGCAGCTGCCGGTACGCGTTCAGCGCCGCCGGCATCCCGGTGTACGGGGCGCAGTGCAGGATCGCGGCGGCCACGGTCTCCCGGGACAGGCCCGCCCGCAGGCACCCCTTCACGTGCGCGGCGACCTGCGGGGCCAGCCCCATCGCCACCAGGGCGCACAGGATCAGCAGCTCCCGCTCGGCCGTCTCCAGGCCCTCCCGGGACTCGAAGTCCCCGAAGGCGAACTCGGTGAGCAGCCGCGGCAGGGCCGCGCCCGCGGCGGTGCCGTCGTCGAACTCCTCGCGGATCTCATCCCCGTACAGCCGCTGCTGCAGGACCGTGCCGCGTTCGAAGCGCTCCTCCTCCGGCGTCGCGGTGCGCGGGGCGAGGGGCAGCTGGACGCCGGCGGCGCGCAGTCCCTCGTTCATCGCGGCGATCGCGTTGAGGGTGCGCGGGAAGCCGAGGAACGGGGCCAGCCCGTAGATCGCCTCGCGGATCTGCTCCGGGGTGGCGCCGACGTGCAGGGCGGCCCGCGTGTGGGCGGTGAGCTGGCCCGGGCACTGCATCGCGGCGAGGATCGTGACCGTGATGAGCTCGCGGGTGCGGTCCTCCAGCTCCCCCACGGAGAACACCTGCCCGAAGATCACCCGGCGCAGGATCGCCATGAACTCCGGGTCATCCCCGGCCTGCGGGTCCGGGGCCGCCCCGAAGAGCCGCTCGAAGACCTCATCGCCGCGTCGGGTCAGCTCCTCCGACATCGCCATCACCTCATCGGCCGGTTCGCTCCGCCCGGTCTCGGGCGGTCTGCGCACCTCCCGTTCTACCCCGACGACGCCCCGCGCGGCAGTCCCCGCCCAGGGGAGGCACCGCGAGGGCCCCTCTCGGAGGCCCCCCGGCGAACGCCGTCGAGGGGCGCCGTCGGGGAACGGCGGCTCAGACGACCTGCGTGAGGACCACCCCGTAGAAGGCGAGGATCATCGCGATGATGGGGGCGAACGCCAGGAGATGCGCCCACCGGTTGGTCACCAGCACCGCCGCGTACTCCCGCAGGAACGCCGAGGGGACGTAGTACCCGGCCGTGCGCGAGCCCACCGCGCGCCCCCGCAGTCCGGCCTTCCGCAGGAGCATCGCGGCCCGGTACACGTGGTAGTCGCTCGTGGCGACCACCACGGGCCGGTCGGGGTCTTCCAGCAGCTCCCGGGAGAACAGGAGGTTCTCCAGGGTGGTGGTGGAGCGGGTTTCCGGGCGCAGGTGCTCCGCGGGCACGCCGCGGTCCGCGAGGTAGCGGCGCATCGCCTCCCCCTCGGGGATCACCTCATCCGGGCCCTGGCCGCCGCTGGGGATCATCACCGGGGCCCGCCCGCGCGCCGTCTCCCGGTGATACACCTCCAGGCCGCGATCCAGCCGCCCGGCCAGCAGCGGCGTCGGCTCCTCCCCCTTCAGCCCGGCGCCGAGCACGATGATCGCGTCCGGGGCGAAGCGCCTGGCGAGCTTCCGGTACCCGACGGCGGAGGTCAGGAACCCGAGGAAGAAGAACGCGACGTACGCGGTGGCCGCGAAGAGCACCGAGTAGATCGCGGCGAAGACCACCAGCACCGCGTCCTGACGCAGGGCCCCGGTCGCCGCGAGCACGACGGGCAGCGCGGGCAGCAGCACCATCCACGCCCCGGCGGCGAAGGAGAGCAGGGTGGCCGGGCGCCGCCCCTCCTTGCGCATGATGGTGACCCCGTTGACCAGCAGGAACACCGTGAGCACCAGGTACCCCAGGCACAGACCCAGGAACACCAGCAGGGCGATGACGCCGCTGACGACGTCCACCCACGGCACCCGCGCCGACCCAGCCAGACGCAGGACGGCTCCGATCAGCAGCACGACGCCGATGGGCAGGATGATGCCGTAGCGCAGCCGGTGCCCGGCCCGGCGGAAGCCCACCAGGCAGTACACGACGACGCCGAGGGCGATGGCCAGGTGCAGGACGCCGTCGACGGCGGGGTCCTGCAGGATGTCGCGGATGCTCACGAGCCGGATGCTCCGTTTCTCATCGGGTCGCCGGGGATGGCCGGGCACGGGCCATTCTGCCCTGTCCGGACCCGAGGGCGCCGGCGCTTCTCCGGTGCCCCCGCATCCCGCAGGCATCCCCAGCGCCTGTCGCCTCTGGACGCACAACGGGAGATGCCGCGCAGTCCGGGAGATCTCCTCTCCCGTTCTGCGCGGCATCTCCCGCGGAGGAAGGGCCGAGCCAGCGGCGGCCCACACCGGCGCATCCGGTGCGGCCCAGCCCGGCGCGTCCGGGCGGTCAGTGCAGGATCGGCACCAACCCGGTGATCGGCGCGGTCGCCGTCGGCACCTCGAAGCGCACGGCGTGGCTGTCGATCGGGCTGCGCCGGTCCACCAGCACGTTGACGACCAGCAGGGCCAGACCGCCCATGGAGAAGGCGACCGCGACCCAGCCGGTGGAAGCCCAGCCGCCGCCCATGCCCATCACGGTGCCCGCGACCAGCGGACCCACGCCGTTGGCGAGGTTGAAGGCCACGTGGTTCATGGCCGCAGCCAGGGTCTGGGCGTCCCCGGCGGCCATCATCAGGCGGGTCTGCAGCGGCACCACCAGGCCGCCGCTGGCCCCGATCATCACCATGGCCACCCCGGTCAGCCACGCGTTGCCCACGCTCACCGCGTACAGCGCGGAGGACAGCCCGAGCACCGCCTGGAAGCCCAGGGCGGAGTACAGCAGCGTCTCGTGCTTGATGAATCCGGCGAGGAAGCTGCCCGCCGTGGACCCCACGCCGTAGAGCATGAGGATCAGGGACAGCGCCCAGCCCGGGCCGGCGCCGGTGGCCTGGAAGGCGGAGGTGAAGTAGGAGTAGATCGCGAAGATCCCGCCGAAGCCCACGGCGCCGGTGACCAGGGTCAGCAGCACCTTGGGGTTCTTCAGCGCGGTCATCTCCAGCTTGGCGCTGGTCATCCGGTTGCCCGCGGTGTTGGGGGCGGTGCGCCACAGGGCCACGAGGACCGCGGCGGCGATCGCGCTCATCAGCACGAAGCACAGCCGCCACCCGGCCACGTGCCCCAGCAGGGTGAAGGCCGGGACGCCCACGATCGTGGCGACGGTGATGCCCAGCTGCACGTTGGACACGGCCCGCGCCTGCTTGGTGGGCAGGGTCAGGCTGGAGGCGAAGAGCATGGCCACCCCGATGAACGCCCCGTGCGGGATGCCGGAGAGGAACCGGGCCAGCACGAGGGTGCCGATCGTCGGGGCCGAGGCCGCGAAGAGGTTGCCGAGGATCAGCGCGGCGAGGAGGGACAGCATGAGCGGCTTGCGCGGCCACTTGGCCCCGAAGACCGAGATGATCGGCGCGCCGATGACGACGCCGAGCGCGTACGCGGTGATGATGTGGCCGGCGGTGGACTCCTGGGTGCCCAGGTCCGCGGCGATGGACGGCAGCAGGCTCATCGAGGCGAACTCCCCCGCCCCGAACGCGAACGTCCCCATGGCCAGCCAGAATGTGACCAACCCGACTTTTGGTGATGCGTGACGCATGGTGAACAGTCGATTCTCCGACATGATCCCTCCCTTCAGCAGTGACTCGAGACAGCTCACCGTGCGGCGCTGCGCGGCGGGCAGGCGCCCGTCCGTCCCCGGCAGGCACGGAGGAACAACGGGAGACCTGCCGCCATTATTTCGCGATCGGGGAAAAAGATCTGTGAAATCCGTGTTACGTCCGGATATGTGGCTCATGCCATTTATCAGCATGGTCTGGTGTGAGCGCTAACGGCGCGTGGGGGCGGCATCGTCAGTCGCGGCGGACACGCTCCGTCGGTGTCGGTAGGCGCAGGTGCTGCCGATGCGCGCATGGAACACCCCGCCATCCCTCCCCCTCGAGCGCGGTGTTGGGAGCGGTTTCGACGTTCTGGAGCGTTCTCGTGGCTCCCGAACGCCGAAACCGCTCCCACACCGGGGGAAGGGGCCGAGGAGGGGGGCGGTCGGCCACCGCGGAGGCCCTTCCTACGCCTCCGGGATGTCCATGCCGAAGGACTCCAGGGTGATCTCCTCCGGCTCGGGACCGCCGCGCACCCCGCCGTCGAGGGCGTCGATGCGGGCCATCTCCTCCTCGGACAGCTCGACGTCGAAGACGTCCAGGTTCTCCCGGATGCGGTGCTCGTGCACGGACTTGGGGATCACCTGCACCCCGTGCTGCAGGTGCCAGCGCAGCATGACCTGCGCAGGGGACTTGCCGTGCTCCTCGGCGATGCCGGTGATCACCGGATCCGTGAGGGTGGAGGTCTGCCTGCCGTCGATGCCGCGGTAGCTGGTGATGCCGCCGATGGGCGACCACGCCTGGGTGAGGATCCCGTGCTCGCGGTGGAAGGCCTGCAGGTCCGCCTGGCGGAAGTACGGGTGGGATTCGATCTGGTTCACGGCCGGCACGACGTCGGTCTCGGCCAGCAGGCGCTCCAGGTGCGGAACCATGATGTTGGAGACGCCGATCGCCCGGACCCTCCCCTCGGACAGGAGGGACTCCAGGGCGCGGTAGGCGTCCAGGGTCCGCTCGAAGTCCGACGGCAGCGCCTGGTGCAGGATCAGCAGGTCCAGCTGATCCACCCCGAGCTTGTCGGCGGCCTTCTCGAAGGCGTGGCGGGTCTGGTCGCAGCCGTAGTCGGAGATCCAGACCTTCGTCTCCAGGAACACCTCCTCACGGGAGATCCGGGAGTCGCGCAGGCCCTGGCCAACCTGCTTCTCGTTGCCGTAGGCGGCCGCGGTGTCCACCAGACGGTAGCCGGTCTCCAGGGCGATGCGCACGGCGTCGGCGGTGTCCTCCGGGGAGGACTGGTACACGCCCAGCCCGATCACGGGCATCTCGACGCCGTTGTTCAGGGTGAAGGTGCTGTCTGCGGTGAGCTTCTCGGTCATGCCCCCACCCTGACCCCTGATCCCGAGTCTCAGCCAGGGACTGTCAGTACCTGTCTCGCGATCGCGCTTCCCCGGCCCGCTACCCTGACCCCATGCGCATCCGAACCGCCGAGCACCGCGATGTCCCCGCCATCACCGGGATCTACAACGATGCCGTGGAGAACACCACCGCCATCTGGAACGACGCGACGGTGGACGACGCCGACCGGCTGAGATGGCTCGCCCGGCACCGGGAGGCCGGCCAGCCGGTGCTGGTCGCGGTGGATGAGGACGACGCCGTCCTCGGCTACGCGACCTACGGGCCGTGGCGGGATTTCGACGGGTACGCGCGCACGGTGGAGCACTCGGTGTACGTGCACCGGGACGCCCGGGGCGGCGGCATCGGCCGGGCACTGATGGAAGAGCTGATCGACGCGGCCCGCGCGCGGGGCATGCACGTGATGGTCGCCGGGATCGACGCCGAGAACACCGGATCCATCCACCTGCACGAGCGGCTCGGCTTCACCCGGGTGGGGCTGCTGCCACAAGTGGGGCGCAAATTCGACCGGTGGCTGGACCTGGCGTTCCTGCAGCTGACCCTGGACTGAGGGGCGGGTGCGGCTGCGGCTGCGGCTGTGGACGGTATGGGAGCGGTTTCGACGTTTGGGAGCGCAGAGAACACTCCCGAACGTCGAAACCCCTCCCAAACCTGCTGAGTGGGGCCGGCACAGCCGGGCCGAGGGTGCGAGAAGATGAGGGGATGAGCACCGCCGCGCCGAAGCCCCTGCCCGTCCCTCCCTTGGAGCACACGGTGGAGGCGGTGGTGCGGGCGGTGGGCGCCGTCGTCGACGCCCCAACCCTGCGCGCGACCGAGGCGGCGGCCCGGGCCTTCCTCGCGGGCCCCGGTCCCGCCCTGCAGGAGCGGCTGCGGCAGCGAGCGACCCGGGAAGCGTCGGCCGGTCGCAGCTGGCTGTCCGCGTGGTGGCTGCGCGACTACCTCGCGGTGCGCGAGCCGCTGCCGCTGAGCACCAACGTGGCCTTCCAGATCAACCCGAGCTTCCTGGATTCGACGTGCGGGGAGCCGACGGACGCGGACGCGGAGGATATGGGGTCGGGGGATGCCGATCCGGGGCGGACGGACGGGGCTCCCGACGTCGGGCGGGCGGCGCGGTTCATCCACCGGGCCGCGGCGGTGCACCTGACCCAGGCTCGCGGGCAGACCCCCCAGGAGACGGATCCCCGCGGCAACCCCGTGGATATGCCCCAGTGGGAATGTTTTGCCGGCGGGCTGCGGCATCCGCGACCGGGGGTTGATGAGATCCTGGCGCCGCGCGCGGGGGCCGCGCACCGGGAGATCGGTGTGTTCCGGGTCGGCCGGCTCTACGCGGTGCCCGTCTCCGACGCCGATGGTGCGCCCCTGCCGGTGTCCGCTCTCGCAGAATCGCTGCGGGCGGTGCTGCGGGCAGCGGCGCGGAAGACCGAGCAGGACCAGGAGGCCCCGGGAAGCCGGGTCTCCGTCGTCGCTCCCGGGGCGCTGCCGTTCGCGGCGGCCTCGGCCCTGGGCAGCGGCGAGCTGGCCCCGCTGCTGGCAGAGGCCCTGCAGGATCCGCGCAACGCCGCGACGTATGCGCGTCTGCGGGATCTGCTCTTCACGGCGACCCTCACGGACGAGGTGCTGGAGGATGCGGAGCACCTGCGGCGCCTGGCCTTCGAGCCCTCCCGGGTGTGGGCGCTCCGCCCGATCAGCTACGAGATCGGCCTGCGCGATGACTGGCTGTGCCTGCACGCCGAGCACTCCACCGTGGACGGGGCCACCCTGGTCGCCGCGATCCGACGGATGCAGGAGGCAGCGGAGGACGCCGACGGGTCGCCGCAGCCGATCCCCGGAACGGACCCGGCCGAGACCGGACGAGGTGTCGGGCAGTCCGCCGCCGGGGAGAAGCGGCCGGAGGAGACCGCGTGCCGGGAGTCCGCCCAGGATCCGGCGGAGCTGATGTGGGACTGGTCCGAGGCCGCCCGCGCGACGATCCGCGACGGCCTCGCCCGCGGACTCCAGGAAGCGGGGAAGCTGGAGACCGCCATCATTCGGGTCCCGCGCCCGACGGCGGAGGGACTGCCGCTGAAGCTCAGCGTCGATGCGGTCTCCCAGTTGATCCTCACCGTTGCCCAGCAGCTGGCCTACGGCCGCACGCGCGCCGTATATGAAGCCGTGGACATGCGAGAGTATCGGGCCGGGCGCACCGAGTGCCTGCGGCCGGTGACGCCGGAGGCCGTGGCCTTCGCCCGCACTCTGATCAGTGAAGATGCCACACTCGACATGTTCTCCGAGGCGCTGGAAGCTCATCGCTCCTGGGTCAAGGCCTGCAAGCGCGGGGAGGGCGTGGACCGGCACCTGCTGGGGCTGCGGCGCATCGCCGCGGAGGGCCGTGACGTCGACGCCCCGGCGCGGGCGTTCCTGGAGGACCCGGGGGTGGCCGCGGCGACGACCGACTTCCTGTCCACCACCTCGATCGGCGGGGCGCAGCAGATCGTGCGCTACGCCTTCGCGCCCACCGTCCCGGAGGGCTTCGGCATCAGCTACACCCCGCACCTGGAGGCCATCGAGTACTGCCTGACCTGGCACCGGGACACCGCCGACGCCCCGGAGGAGTTCCTGGCCGCCCTGCCGCGCGCGGCGACGCTGCTGGGGGAGTTCGTGCGCGGGCTCGGGCAGTGACCCGCCGGGCCTGAGCTTGCGACCCGCCCGGTTCACCCGATCCCGGACACCAGCACCCCGATGCCGAGCAGTGCGCCTCCGAGGATCCAGCGCGCGGTGGCGCCCCGGGAACTCCGCGCTGAGGCGTCACCCAGCTGCCCGGCGACCAGCTGCCACAGGAGCACCGCGATGCCGCAGGCGAAGCCCAGCCACGCCAGGGCCAGCGCCGTGGAGGACCCGAAGATCCCCAGTCCCAACCACGCCATGGGCACCGCGCCCAGCAGCCAGTGGCCACCGAAGATCACGGCGATCGGCAGGAGCACACCGATCAGCCAGGCGGGACGAGCCGGAACACCCGCGCGCCACCAGGAGCGAGCCGCGACCAGCTGCATCCCCACCCCGAGCAGGAAGGTCACCGAGTACAGGAGGTCGAAGGGCACCGCCATCTGCACGACCCACACCGCCAGCACGATCAGCGCCAGCAGCATCAGCGCCCCCGGCCCCCAGATCCCGGCCCCGACCCGTCCGGAACCCCCGCCGCCCGGCGTCGACGGCGACGAGGCGGCGGACAGCGCCAGACCCACCCACAGCACGCTCCCGGCCCAGGCCAGGCAGGCGATCCCCAGGCCCGCCGTGACCGCCCGACGACGCGCGACCCCGGCCTCCGAGCACGCCGCATCGTGGATGCCGCAGCTTTCCGGACCGACCATGGGCAGCATTCCCGCAAGCACCGCGACCGTGAGCACCATGAGGCCGCAGGTCAGGAACGGAAGGCGGCGGCGGGCGGTGTCGCTCATGGGCCCATTGCACCACAGGCCATCACCCCGGCCATCAATCGATCGGAGAGATGGGAGAACAGGGCTGAGAGCTCAGGCCCGGGCGGCCCCGCCCTTGCGCAGGGTGATCTGCCAGCTCGCCGAGCCCGTCTCGCGGAAGTCCTCCACGGCGTGCCCGTCCTTGGCGGCCCACTGGGGGATGGCGTCGGTGGCCTGGGTGCAGTCGAAGTCGATGACCAGCCTGTCACCGGCGGACAGTTCACCCATGACCCGCTGGGCCTGCAGCAGCGGGAAGGGGCAGACCGCGCCGAGGGAGTCCAGGGCGTAGCGGCCGTCACCGAGGTCGCGCACCTGCTCCTTCTCCTCGAGCCGCTGCAGCACCCCGACGCCGCCCGGGGCCATCGCGATCCCCGCGAACGCGGTCGACGCGGCGGCGGGAGCGCCGACGGAGGGCCCGGCGGGGGCAGCGGGGACGGACCCCGCCGACGTCGCCTCCCGGTCCTCCTCCGGCAGGGCCTGATCCAGGCTCTGCGCGGTGGTGTAGGTGCCCTCAGCCTCAGACCCGGCGCCGGCCCCGGTGGCGGCGGGCCGGTCGCGCACCGGGGCCAGCCACAGCTTGGCGCCCAGGCCGACGCCCAGGGCGATGAAGACCAGCGCGACCCAACCCTGCACGGTGAACAGGCCGGTCTGCACCATGCCATTACCGACGGTGCAGCCGCCGGCCAGGGAGGCGCCCACGCCCATCAGCACGCCGCCGGCCGCCGCGCGGACGGTGGTCTGGGCGTCGGGCACCCGCACCCGGAACTCCCCAGTGGCCTTGGCCGCGAGGAACGAACCCGCGAGCAGGCCGAGCACCAACAGCACGCCCCAGTCCAGCTTCTGCGGCGCCCCGGTGATGAGGAACCCCATGAGGTTGGACGACGGCGTGGTGATGCCGAGACCGTCGTTGCGTCCCGTCGCGGCGGACAGCGGCCAGGCGATGACGCCGAGCAGCCCCACCAGGATCCCGGCGCTCCACAGTCCCAGCGGGCGCTGCCACGTCGGGCGCCCGTCCAGGCGCGCGGGACGGGGCCGGGCGGCGTCGGCCCGGCGGTAGCGGGCCACCGCGAGCGCCGTGATCACGGCCAGACCGACGGCGAAGACCCAGGCGGGCAGGCCGAGGGCCTCCGGGATGGTGGTCAGCCCCGTGGTCCCGGACTTCATCCAGGTGGTGAAGCCGCTCAGCGGACCGGACTTCATCACGGCCGCGGAGGTGGCGTACAGGGCCAGCGCGACCCAGGAGCCCACCAGCCCCTCCCCGGAGCGGTACCAGGTGCCGGAGGCGCAGCCGCCGGCCAGGACGATGCCGAGGCCGAAGACGAGTCCGCCGATCACCACGGCCGCCGGGGCGAAGGCCGGGTACTCGGGGGTGATCGCCCCGGTGGCGGTGAGGAGTGCCAGGCCCAGCCCGTGCACGGAGATCACCACGAGCAGGGCGGTGAACCCGCGCCACGAGCGCTGCAGGAAGATGTCCCGGAGCATCCCGGTGACGCAGAAGCGGCCGCGCTGCATGATGATGCCGAGGAGGATGCCGATGCCGAGTCCGGTGAGGATCATGGGTGCCCCGTTTCCGTCGCGAGTGGGTGGCCCGCCGATCGCGGGCCTGGCCCGAAGCTACGCGGGCGGTCGCGGCGTCGTCGAGGGTCGCGTCATCCGGGGACACGACGACGCCGGCGGTCATCTCCCGCAACGCAGCGGTGGGCAGCCCCGCCCGACAGGAGATTCGGGACGGGTTCGTCGCTTCGGGACGGGATATTCCGGTCCCGAAGCGACGAACCCGTCCCGAGACGAGGTGATGGGCGACGGGCGGGGGCGCTCACGACCGGAAGTAGTCCTGCGCCGTCGCGAAGCCGCCGGCCCGCTCGAAGTCCTCGCGCACCGCGGCGGCCAGGGCGTCGTCGTGCAGGAAGTCCAGGGCGGCGCAGGCCAGGCCGAAGGCCCCGTCCATCCCGGCCCGCTCGGCGTCGGGGGTGCCCGCGGCGGCGGCGAACTCCCGGGTGTGCAGCCCCACCCCGTCGGCCGAGACCCGGATCAGCGGGTGGATGCCCGGCACCCGGTGGCTGACGTTGCCGAAGTCCGTGGAGGCCGCCAGCACCTCGGAGACCGTCCCGCCCGGGTACGGGTCCCGCCCCCGACGCCGCTGGGCCAGCACCCACCGATCCGTGAGCGGCCCGTTGGAGAGCACCGGCAGGGTCGCCGGCGCCTCATCCCACCGCACCTGCGCCTCGACGCCGGCCATCATCGCGGCCCCGCGCAGCACCTGCTCCACCCGCGCGGACAGCTCCGCCAGGGTCTCCGGGTCCTGGGAGCGCACATACAGCAGCATCTGCGCGGACTCCGTGATGATGTTCGGCTGGCTGCCGCCCTCGGTGATCACCGCGTGGATGCGGTCGGTGGGCGGGGTCTGCTGACGCAGCAGCCCGATCCCCTGGTAGGCCAGGCTCGCCGCATCCAGCGCGTTGCGGCCCAGGAACGGGTGGGAGGAGGCGTGGGCGGCCCGCCCGGTGAAGCGCACCCGGCAGTCCCGGCGCCCCAGCCACGCCTGGTCCGCGGTGTCCGTGAAGTAGGAGTGGACCATCACGGCGGCGTCGAGATCGTCGAAGGCGCCGTGCCGGGCCATGAGCTCCTTGCCCGCCTGCCCCTCCTCCGCGGGGGTGCCGAGGAAGACGACCCGCCCGCGGAAGGCGCGGGGCTCGGCGCGCAGCAGGTCCGCGAGCGCGGTGAACGCCCCCAGCCCGGCCACGGCGATGACGTTGTGCCCGCACCCGTGCCCGATCTCCGGCAGCGCGTCGTACTCTGCGAGGATGCCGACGGTGCGGTCCCGCGTCGGGTCGAAGTCCTGCGAGCGCACCTCGGCGCGCACGGCGGTGTCCAGCCCGTGGGCGGGACGCTGCGCCGCGATCCCGTGGGATGCCAGGTGGCCCACGACGACGTCGGCGGCGTGGTGCTCCCGGAAGGCGGTCTCCGGGTGCTCGTGCAGGTCGTGCAGGATGGCGGTCAGCTCGCCCTCCTGGGCATCGACGGCGCGCTCCAGGGCGTCGACGACGGCCGCGGGGGCGCCGTCGTGCGGGGCGAGGTGGTGCTGGGCGGTCTCCCGACGCCGCGCGGTGCGCCGCTCGAGGATCTCCAGGTACGGATGTGATGCGTCTCCCATGGGAAAACGCTATCAGCCCGCTGTGCGCCCTCCTCTCCCCTCCCGGCGCAAAACGGGACCTGCTTCCCACATCGGGACGTGTAGCGTCCAGAAATGGGAAGCATCTCCCGTTTTGCGGAGAGAAGGGGGCTTCAGGGGCGGCGGACGTAGTCCTCGTCGCTGACGTGCTCCAGCCAGGTGGTGGTGGTCGACGGGTCCTCGGCGTTCTCCAGCATCGCCAGGTGCTCCATGAAGTGCTCCGGGTCCGCCCCGTGCCAGTGCTCCTCCCCGGCGGGGCAGTACACGGTCTGCCCGGGCAGGGCGCGCAGCACCTCGCCGTCGCGGGTGCCGAACAGGGCGACGCCATCGGTGACGTGCAGGGTCTGCCCGTGGGCGTGGGAGTGCCAGGCGGTGCGCGCGCCGGGGGCGAAGCGCACCTTCGCGACGACCATCCGCTGGCCCTCCTCCTGGGGGACGGCGATGGGGTCCACCCACACGTCCCCCGTGAAGTTCTCCGGCGGGTTCTTGGTCGTCGCCCCGTGCTCGATGACGCGGTGTGCCATGGTCATGCCTTCCTCTGGTTCTCGATGGTCTGGTTCCCGTTGGTCTGATTCCCGGCGACCTGCCCGGTGCCCTGATGCTTCGCCGCACCCCGCCGCTCGGCGGCCTGCTGCGCGGCGTCGGCCGCCGCGTCGGTCGCGGCGAGCGAGGCCAGCAGCCGCAGCTTCTGATCCGCCTCCGAGCCGGCCGGGGCGGAGTAGACGTAGAGCACCTGCCCCGGGTCCGCGGTCACGGCCAGCTCCTCGTAGGCCAGCTCCAGCCGCCCGACCTCGGGGTGGTCGAAGCGCTTGAGGCCGTTGCCGTGCACCCGCACGTCGTGGGCGGCCCACAGGGTGCGGAACAGGCCGCTGCGGGTGGACAGCTCCCCCACCAGCTCCTGGATGCCGCGGTGATGCGGGTTCCGGCCGGCGTCAGCCCGGAGGATGCCCACGCACATGCGGGCCATGGTCTCCCACTCCGGGTAGAGCGTCCGGCTGGCGGGGTCCAGGAACTGGAAGCGGGCCAGGTTGGGCAGGGCGCCGACGGAGCCGATGGCCGGGGCGTAGAAGGCCCGACCCAGGGCGTTGACGGCGAGCATGTTCTGGGCCTCGTCGCGCACGAACGCGACGGCGCCGGTGATCGCATCCACCATCTGCTGCAGGGCCGGGCGCACGGGCGCGGGCCCGACGCCGCCCCGGCCGGGATCCCGGGAGTGCGGGGAGCGGGTGCGCTCGGCGGGGCGGGCGAGATCCAGCAGGTGGGCGCGCTCGGCGTCGTCGAGCTGAAGGGCCGCGGCCAGCCCGTCCAGCACCGCCGGGGAGGCGCTGGCCAGGGCGCCGCGCTCCAGGCGGGTGTGGTACTCGACGCTGATCCCGGCCAGCTGCGCCACCTCGGAGCGACGCAGCCCCGGCACCCGGCGGGGACCGGGCCCGGCGGGCAGGCCCACCCGCTCCGGGGTGATCTTGGCGCGCCGCGAGGAGAGGAATTCGCGGATCTCGGCGGATTGGTCCATGTCTTCGAGGCTAAGCGGCACCGGGCGCCCGGAGGGAGACCCTGACAGGGCACCCCACCTCCTCCTCTTCCGCAAAACTGGAGATGCTTCCCATATCGGGACGTGTAGCGCCCAGTTATAAGAAGCATCTCCCGTTTTGCGCAGAGAAGGGAAGGGAAGGGGCGCGTCAGTCGAGGTGCTCGGAGAACTGCTTGCGGATCTGCTCCGCGGTGACCGTCGGGATCTCGGCGGTCAGCGGCCGGTCCTGGGAGATGAGGCGGCGCTTGACCACCTGCCACATGACCGCCAGGAACCCGAACCAGACGGGGCTGACGTACAGCGCCACCCGGGTGTCCGGGGACAGCGCCAGGCAGCAGGCGATGAACGCGAAGAACGCCAGCGAGATCCACGGGGTGACCTTGGGGAAGGGCACCCGGAAGCGGGAGGCCTCGTGGTGGGTGGGGTGGCGCCGGTGGTACAGGATGTAGCTGACGACGATGGTGCCCCACGTGAACAGGATGTACGCCGAGCACAGGGAGCTGACCATCGTGAACGCCTGGGTGAGGGCGTCCCCGGCCAGCAGCACCGGCACGGAGGCGAACAGGAACACGGTGGTGAAGAAGACCGCGTTGCGCGGCACCCCGCGGGAGGAGGCGAAGCGCAGCCAGCGCGGGGCGTGCCCGTCCTTGGCCAGGCCGTAGGCCATGCGGGTCGCGGAGTACACCCCGGAGTTGGCGCTGGAGGCCGCGGAGGTCAGCACCACGAGGTTCACCACGAAGGCCGCCCCCGCGAAGCCGACGTTGCCGAACATCGTGATGAACGGGCTCTGGGCGGGGTCGATGGAATCCCACGGGGTGACCATCATGATCACCGCGAGGGAGCCGATGTAGAAGATCGCGATGCGCAGCACGATGGAGTTGACCGCGCGCGGCAGGTTCCGGTGCGGGTTCTCCGTCTCCGCGGCGGTGGTGCCCACCAGCTCCACCCCGATGAAGGAGAAGATCGCCAGCTGGAAGCCCATCAGGAAGCCGTGGAAGCCGGTGGGGAAGAAGCCGCCATGGTTCCACAGGTGCGCGACCTGCGCCTCCTGCCCGGCCGGGTTGCGGAAGCCGGTGGCCACCAGGATGATGCCGACGACGATCAGCGCGAGGATCGTGACGATCTTGATGATCGCGAACCAGAACTCCGTCTCCCCGAAGGCGCGCACCGGCTGCAGGTTCAGGAGGATCAGGCCCAGCGCCGTCGCCACGGCCGGCAGCCACACGGGCACCTCGGGCCAGAAGTACTGGACGTACGCGGTGATCGCCACGAGGTCCGCCACGCACCCGATGACCCAGGACAGCCAGTAGTTCCACGCCACCATGAACCCGGCCCACGGCCCGATCTGGTCCTTGGCGATGTCCCCGAAGGTCTTGTAGTGCAGGTTGGACAGCAGCAGCTCCCCGAGCTGGCGCATCACCAGGAACAGGATGAAGCCGATCAGCCCGTAGACCAGCAGGATCGCGGGACCCACCAGGTGGATGGTCTGCCCGGAACCGAAGAACAGGCCGGTGCCGATGGCCCCGCCGATAGCGATCAGCTGCAGGTGGCGGTTGCGCAGCCCGCGAGCCAGCCCGCCTTCGTTCTCACCGCTGGCGACGTCGGCCGGGACGCGCCCGGAGGACGCCTCGGCGTCGGGGGTGCTCGCGGGGGATTCGGTCATGGCTGGGCCTTCCGTGGGGGCCGACGCCGCACGCCGACCGGTCGAATGCTTCCCTCAGCATATGGGGTGGTGGCCCACGGTGATCCAGGCTACCCCCGGAGAGGTTTCCGGCGGTTTTCCCCGCCGCGGTCGTCTCACGGTGCGGAACGAGTCAGTGTGCGGAACGGGCGGAGCGTTCCCTCAGTCCCCCAGGCCGCGGGCCAGGCGGGTGAGGGTGCGCAGCACGGCCTCGGTGACCTCGGCCCCGTCGTCGGGGGCGCGGAAGGACTGCATCTCCCGGTGCAGCCGCTCCATCTCCCCGTCCATGGACGCAGCGGAGTCCGCGGTGCGGGTGAGGTCGGCCAGCAGCCCGGAGGGGACGTCGCCGTCGTACTTGTAGAAGATCTTGTGCTCCAGGCTGGCCCAGAAGTCCATGGCGATGGTGCGCAGCTGCACCTCCACCGGCACGGTCACCGGCCCGGTGGAGAGGAACACGGGGATCTCCAGGATCAGGTGCAGGCTGCGGTACCCGTTGGGCTTGGGGTGGGCGATGTAGTCCTTCTCCACCACCAGGTGCACGTCACCCTGGCGGCACAGCATATCCCGCACCCGGTACACGTCCGCGGTGAAGGAGCAGATCACCCGCACCCCCGCGATGTCCGTGATGGACTCCCGGATCTGCGGCAGGGAGCCCAGACCGCGCTTCTGGGCCTTGCGGGCCAGGCTGTCCAGGGACTTCAGGCGGGAGGAGAAGCTCTCGATCGGGTTGTAGGAGTGGATGGCGGACAGCTCGCGGCGCAGCACCCGCACCTTGGTCTCCACCTCGTCGATGGCGCATTCGTACTCCAGGAGGAACCGCTCCACCGTCCTGCGGTGCCGGCCCAGCTCCGCCGGATCCAGGGCCCCGGACCCCAGCTCGTCCCCCACGGTCAGCTCCGCCCGGCGCCCTGCCAGGCGCGGTCGTAGAACTCCTGGGAGCGGGAATCCAGCAGCAGGCGGTAGTCCTCGGGGCTCAGCGACTGGGCGGAGCCCTCCGGCAGCTTCCCGGTGAACGCGGAGACGCCCAGCCCTGCCTCGTGGTCCTCCAGCTCCAGACCCGCGGCCTCGAGCATGGTCGGGTACATGTTCAGCTGGTCCGCCCCGGAGCGCAGGGCGCCCTTCTTCCGGTCCGCCTCCGGCACCCAGATGCGGTTGAAGATGGTGCGGTTCGGGTGGTCGTCCAGCTCCTCGTGGAAGGCGTCCCCGGCGCTCATGTGCTTGAGGTGGTCGCCCATGATGACGACGGCCGTATCCTCCAGGTACCCCTTCTGCTTCATGTACTGCACGTAGTCGGCGACCTGGTTCATCGAGCAGGCGTAGACGGAGGTGACCTCGCTCTGGGTGTCCACGGAGCAGTAGTCGAACACGTGCACCGGCTCGTGGGTGTCCAGGGTCAGCATGGAGAGGTTGAAGGGCTGCCCGGTGCGCTGGGCTTCGGCGTGCAGCTGGTCGATCTCGTCCTTGGCGTGGGCCATCAGCCGCTGGTCGCTCAGGCCCCAGTCGCTGCGGAAGTTCTCCTCCGGCTCCCCGGCGGCACGCCAGTCGTGGAGGTCCTTCTGCTCGTCGTAGCCGTGCCCGCCGAGGAACTTCTTCTTGGCGGCGAAGTCGCCGTTGGCCCCGCCGAGGAACACGTTCTTGTACCCGTGCTCCTTGAGGACGTCGCCCATGCAGGTCAGCCCGCCGAGGTACGCCGCGTTCTCGTCCTTCTCGGCGGAGTCGGCGATGGAGCTGGAGCCGGAGCCGCCCTTCAGCGGGACCCCGCACTGGGTGGAGACGATCCCGGCCATGGTCCATCCGCCGCCTTCGTACTGCTGGTAGTCCGGGATGGACTGCCAGCCTTCGCTCTCCGGGGTCGCCTCCTCCAGACCCTTGAAGGCGTCCTTCTCGAACAGCTGGTCATCGGCCAGGGTCTGCTCCCCGGATTCCAGGTAGATGACCACGAGGTTGCGCTTGCCGGCGTCGGAGGTGACGGTCGGCGTCGTGTAGTAGTCGTCCAGGGTGTACGGGGAGTTGGCGGCGCGCAGGTAGTCGCGGATGCCGACGGTGCTGGCGAAGGCGCTCGTCCCGCCGATGCCCAGGGCCAGAACCGAGAGCGTGGCGAGGATGTTGCGGGGCCAGCGCCAGCTGCGCGGCGGGCGGGGGGCGCCGTCGGCCATGCGCCGGCGCACCACCCGGCGGCGCCAGGCGATGATCCCGGCGACGGCGAGGGTCACCACCACGGGCAGCACGCCGACGCCGAGGATGCCCTTCCAGACGATGGCCCCGCCGCCGCCGTCGGTCTGCACGGAGAAGAGGTTGGTGCGCAGCTGGTCGAAGGTGATGGGCCCCCAGTAGTGGCGGATGCCGAGGGCGGCGATGAGGCACGTGAGGCCCAGCCACAGCAGCAGGTAGGCGAGGATCCGGCCGAGCACCCGCCCGACGGCGCGGGTGGCCGTGCCGATGCGTCCTGCCATCGTGTGCTCTCCTCCTCGCGTGCGCGCTCCACCGGGGGACACCTCGGGATGGGCCATGCGGATTCATGGCGGGGACGCGCCGAACCCATCGAAGTCTAATGAGGGGTCACCTGCTGTTCAACAGCATGTCGCCGTGAGATGGACCCGGTGACCCGCGCCCCTGCGCGCTCCCGTGCCCCTCCGCCCGCCTCCACCCGCGTTTGGGAGCGGTTTCGTGGTTTGGGAGCCTCGAGGACACTCCCAAACACCGAAACCGCTCCCAAACCGGCAGGATCCCCGCCCCCGCGGGTCAGAAGCCGCCGGCGTCGGCGGCCATGTTGGCGAAGCGGGAGTAGTGGCCCTGGAAGGCGACCGTGATCGTCTTGGTGGGGCCGTTGCGGTGCTTCGCGACGATGACGTCGGCCTCCCCGGCGCGCGGGGACTCCTTGTCGTAGATGTCCTCGCGGTGCAGCAGCATCACCATGTCAGCATCCTGCTCGATCGAGTTGTGCACCGTGATGCCGTTGGCCACGAAGTTGTGGGTTCCCAGGACGGTCGCATCGAAGACCTCCTGCTCCCCCATCGGCTGGATCGCCGTGATCCGGTCCCAGAGGAGGTCGTTGACGGCCAGCATCTCCAGCTCCGCGGATTCCAGCAGCGCGGCGACGGCGCCGATCCTCTGCCGGGACGGGGCGTGCTTGTAGTACGTGCTGCCGCAGTAGCCGGAGCCCATGGCGGACTGGAACTGACGGTGGGTCATGCCCCGGTCCTCCAGCACCCTCTTCACGTCCTGCCACACGTCCACCGGCACTGTGTCCACGTTGGTGTTGGAGGTGGAGACCTCCAGTGCGCGCAGCAGCGCCGCGCAGTTGCCCGCCCTCTCACCGTGCACGCCGATCTCCCGGAGGAAGCGCAGCTGGTCGTCCCGCCCGGAGACATCCAGGGTGTATCCCTGCCGGTACTCGCCCTTGAGGGCCGTCAGGTGCAGGCGCGTGGAGATGCCGAACCTCAGCAGCAGGAGGCTGAGCTCATCCAGCATCCGGCGGGAGGTGGAGGCGTAGTAGATCCTGCCGGAGCGTCGGCTCCTCGTCAGCGTGACGAAGCCGTCCGTAGCCCACAGATGCTTGATGAACAGGGCGATCTGGCGCTTCGGAAGGGAGAACACCGGCGCCGGGATGAACTTCTCCCAGGACCGCAGGCCGAACAGACCCAGGCCGTCCAGCCATGCCGCGATGGGGTTGCGGCGGCCGTGGGTCAGATGATGCGGAGCCGGCAGACGCAGCGAGGTCACGCGCGCGGCCGGACGGTCGTCTCGGACGGCGGTGACGCCGAAGTGCTCCGCCGCCGCACGGACCGCCTCGAGGTTCTCCTCGTCGACGGAGGCGTACCTGATGGGCTGGCGCTTGACGAAGGACCCGTCCCCCAGCAGGTGCGCCAGCAGGATCACCTCGTCGTCGCTCCACCGGGTGCGCTGGGTGGGGCCGTCGGCGTGCCGGGGCACGCCGAGGCGATCCCCGACGGCCAGCTCACCGAGGGGCTTCCAGCCGCGGTAGGTGAAGAAGGGGTGGTTCGCGGTGGCGGTGATGGTCTTGCCGGAGGCGAGGCTGAGCCGGAACACGGGCTTCCTGCCGGTGGGGAACACGTGAGTCAGGTGCCGTTCCACGTAGCGCATGTTCTCGTCCAGGGACCAGACGGGCACGTCCCGGGCGCCGGAGGCGTACAGCTCGCCCATGCTCGTCTCGGCCCCGGTGTCCGAGCGCAGGATCCGGGTGTCGGCCGTGAGGCAGCCCGATTCGCGAAGGTCGGAGACCATGGGCTTCTTGTCCGTGCGCTGCTCGGAGCCGCGGTTGAGCTGGGACAGGGCGATGACGGGCACGTCCAGCTCCTTGGCCAGCAGCTTCAGGGAGCGGGAGAACTCGGAGACCTCCTGCTGGCGGGACTCCACCTTCTTGCCGGAGCTCATCAGCTGCAGGTAGTCCAGGACCACCAGGCGCAGGTTGTTCTTCTGCTTGAGCCGGCGGCACTTGGCGCGGATCTCCATCATGGACATGTTCGGGGAGTCGTCGATGAACAGCGGGGACTTGTCCATCCGCCCCATGACCTCGGCGATCTTGGACCACTGGGCGTCCTCGAGGGAGCCGCGGCGCAGGTCGGAGAGGTTCAGGGAGGCCTCCGCGGAGAGCAGGCGCATCGCGATCTCGTTGCGGGACATCTCCAAGGAGAAGATCACGGTGGCCATGTCGTGGTGGATGGCGGCGGAGCGGGCGATGTCCAGGGCGAGGGTGGATTTGCCGACGGCGGGGCGGGCGGCGACGACGATCATCTGCCCGCCGAGCAGCCCGTGGGTGAGGTCGTCCAGCTCGTAGAAGCCGGTGGGCACGCCCTGCATGCCGTCGGCCTTGTCGCCGTTGGCTTCGATCTCCTCGACGGTCTCCCCGATGACCTCCTTGAGGATCACGTAGTCCTCGGCGGTGCGCCGCTCGGCCACCTGGTAGATCTCGGTCTGCGCCTGGTTGACGAGGTCGTCCACCTCGCCGTCCTGGGAGTACCCGAGCTGCACGATCTTGGTTCCGGCCCCGACCAGCCGCCGCAGCACGGCCCGTTCCCGCACGATCTCGGCGTAGAACCCGGCGTTGGCGGCGGTGGGCACGGAGGAGATCAGGGAGTGCAGGTACGCGGCACCGCCCACGCGCCCGAGCTCCCCGCGCTTGGTGAGCTCGTCGGCGACGGTGATGGCGTCGGCGGGTTCGCCCTTGCCGTAGAGGTCGATGATCGCTTCGTAGATGGATTCGTGGGCGGGCTTGTAGAAGTCGACGCCGCGCAGGACCTCGACGACGTCGGCGATCGCGTCCTTGGACAGCATCATCCCGCCGAGCACGGACTGCTCGGCGACGTTGTCCTGGGGCGGGGTGCGGCCCACGCCGTCGCGTTCGGAGACAACCTCAGACACGTGCTCTCCTCGTCGTAGTTATCCACAGGTTAGGCCCGCGGTGGGCCGATATGCACCGGATGTGCACCGTTCGGGGCGGTTCATCCACAGGTTCGCCGCGTTCTTCCACAGAAACTGTGGACAGCGGTGGGGATGGGGGCGGACGACGCCGCGCGCATCCTGTGGATAACCCTACCCGCTCCCGCCCCCTCGGACCCGGCCCCGGCCCCGAAGCCAGGTTTCGGGACGGGTTCGTCGTTTCGGGACCGGAATATCCCGTCCCGAAGAGACGAACCCGTCCCGAACGCGATTCCGGCGGGGGCGGGGGCCGGAGCCAGGGTCAGCTGTTGGCGGCGGCGACCATGAACACCAGCACCGGGTTGGTGAGCACGGAGACCACGAGCAGCAGCAGGTTCAGAATGCGGCGGCGTCGGTACTTGAAGAAGCCGAAGACCGCGAAGAAGGAGGCGAAGGCCGCCGCGATCGAGGAGACGACGAGGCAGATCAGGAAGATCGCGAGGATCACCTGGTTGCTCCCCCAGTTCCCGCCGAAGAACCCGAGGATGATCAGCAGCATCGCGGCCAGCCAGAACCCCAGACCCATCGCGAACAGGCGGGTGCTGGGCAGCCAGCGACGGCGGGATCCAGGACGGCCGGGGCGGGCGTCGTCGGCGGTGGTGTGGCTGGGGGTCATGGGCTCCATCTTCGCATCGGCGGCTGGGATCATCCGCGGGGTGGATGCGCCAGGGCCCGCCGTCCGCACCACGGTGGGTGCGGGGGCGGGCCCTGGATCGGCAGGCGTCAGGCGCGGGTGCTACGCGGCGACGACGTCCAGCTCCACGGAGGCGACGACGTCCTCGTGCAGGCGGACGGCGACCACGTGGCGGCCGGTGCGCTTGATGCTCTTCTCGATGGTGATGGTCCGCTTGTCCACGGCACCGAGGCCGGCGGCCTCGATCGCCTCGGCGATCTGGGCGGGCTTGACGGTGCCGAACAGGCGGCCCTCGGCCCCGGCCTTGACCGGCACGGAGACGGTCTCACCGGTCAGACGCTCGGCCTGGGCCTGGGCGTCCTCGAGGTTGTGCTGGGCACGGGCCGCGCGGGCGGCGCGGATCGACTCGACCTGGCGCTCCCCGCCCTTGGTCCACACGGTCGCCAGACCGCGGGGGAACAGGTAGTTGCGGGCGTAGCCGTCCTTGACCTCGACGACGTCGCCAGCGGCGCCGACGCCGGTGACTTCCTGGGAAAGAATGATCTTAGCCATGTGTTCTGGTCTCCTTCTCGATCAGCGGCCGGCGCCGGAGTAGGGCAGCAGGGCGACCTCGCGGGCGTTCTTCACGGCCTGCGCGATCTTGCGCTGCTCCTGCACGGTCACACCGGTGACGCGACGGGCGCGGATCTTGCCGCGATCGGAGATGAACTTGCGCAGCAGCGCGACGTCCTTGTAGTCGATCTCGGTGATGTCAGCAGCCTTGAGCGGGTTCTGCTTGGGTTTCGGCTTGCGGAGTTCAGCCTTGGCCATCGTGGTGCTCCTTGTTCTCTCAGTTGGAGCCCGCGGGTTTGTGCCCCGCGGGATGGGTGGGTGTCAGGGGAGGGCGGGTGCGGTCTAGAACGGCGGTTCGTCGTCCTGGCCGGCACCCCAGTCGTAGCTGCCGCCGGAGCTCTGCCCCCAGGGGTCCGCCGCCGGGGCCTGCTGGCCTCCGCGGTTGCCTCCCTGGTTGTAGCCGCTGCCGCCGTAGCCGTTGCCGGGCCCCTGGCTGGGGTTGCCCCCGCCGAAGCCCTGCTGCTGGCCGCCGCCCTGGTTGAAGTTCTGCTGTCCGCCGCCGAAGCCCTGACCGCCTTGGTTTCCGCCGAAGTTCCCTCCGCCGGAGCGCTGGTTGCGGTTCACGGATGCGGTGGCGAAGCGCAGGCTGGGGCCGATCTCGTCGACGTCCAGCTCCATCGAGGTGCGGCGCTCGCCCTCCTTGGTCTCGTACGACCGTGCCTTCAGCCGCCCCTGGGCGATGACGCGCTGGCCCTTGGTGAGGGACTCGGCGACGTTCTCCGCGGCTTCGCGCCAGATGGAGCAGCGCAGGAAGAGGGCTTCCTGGTCCTTCCATTCGTTGGTCTGGCGGTCGAAGGTGCGGGGGGTGGAGGCGATCGTGAAGTTTGCGACCGCCGCCCCGGAGGGGGTGAAGCGCAGTTCGGGGTCGGCGGTGAGGTTGCCGACGACGGTGATGATGGTCTCTCCGGCCATCATGACCTCCTTGCAGTCGTAGCGAGTGGTGCTCCTACCAGTGGACCACGGGGGACTGACAGATCCAATGTCCCGGGGCCCCCTGTGGAAGCTACTTGGAGGAGATCTTCTGCTCTTCCGGGCGGATGATCTTGGTCCGCATGATGTTCTCGTTGAGGTTCAGGACGCGGTCCAGCTCCTTGGCGACGTCCGGCTCCGAGGTGAAGTTCACGACGGCGTAGATGGCCTCGCTCTTCTTCTGGATCTCGTAGGCCAGGCGGCGGCGGCCCCAGATGTCGATGTTCTCGATGGTGCCGTTGCCCTTGCGGACGACGTCGAGGAACTTCTGCAGGGTCGGCTCGACGGCGCGGTCGTCAACCTCGGGGCTGATCAGTGCCATGAGTTCGTATTCACGCATGTGGGAACCCACCTCCTTCGGTCTCGGCGGCTGCGGTCTCTCCGCAGCAGGAGGTTCGCTTGCGCGGGTGCGGTGCGCGAGGGGTCCGGGAGCGGTCCCGGTCTCGGCACAACCTGCCCGAGTCTACCCCATCCGCGCCGCGGCACCCAGGGGCCGGGTCACGCGGGGTCAGCCGATGCGTCCGCGCAGCTGCTCGGGGTCGGCCGGCGGGGCGGCGAGGACCTCCCGGGCGGCGTCGACGGCGTCTTCCACCTTCCACAGCAGGACGCCGACGGGGCGGCGGTCGGCGTCGAGGTAGTAGACGACGCGGCGGCCGTCGCCGAGGTCGTCCTCGAGGGTCTCCAGGGTGGAGTCCAGGGTGCCGACGGCCTCCCAGCGGGTGCCGTTGACGAGGGAGTAGAAGTACGGGGTGTGGGCGTACCGCTCCCCGCCGGAGGCCATGGAGCGTCCGGCGGTGGTGCCCATCTGCAGGGCGTTGTCCTTGTGCTCCACGCGGGTGCGCCCGAGGATCACGTCCGGGTAGGAGGCGATGTCCCCGGCGGCCCAGATGTGGGGGTCGGAGGTGCGCAGCTGCTCGTCCACGCGCACCCCGCCGTCGGCCAGCTCCAGTCCGGCGGCTTCGGCGAGCTCGGTGCGGGGGGTGGCGCCGAGGCCGAGGATGAGCACGTCGCCCTCGACGTCGGTGCCGTCGTCCAGGCGCACCCGGATGCGATCGCCGTCGACGTCGGCGCGCTCGGCCCGGTGCCCGCCGCTGACCTGCACCCCGGCGTCGGTGAGCAGTGCCTGGTACTGCACGGCGAGGTCCGCGGGGAATTTGGCGTCCCCGAGGGTGGTCTCCGGGATGATCAGGTGCACGGAGACGTCCTCCTGGCTGAGGACGGCGGCGAGCTCCGCGCCGATGTACCCGCCGCCGAGGAGCACGAACTCGCGGTGGGTGCGGGTGAGCTCGCGCAGGCGCCGGTAGTCCTCGGCGGTGCGGTAGGTGAGGATGTGCGGGTGCTGTGGGGCGTCGAAGCGGTTCGGCTCCGCGCCGGTGGCGAGCAGGAGCTTGCCGTAGCCGATCTGCTGGCCGTCCGCGGTGCTCACCCGGCGGTTCTCCCGGTCGATGCCGGTCACGGTGGTGCCGGTGCGCACCTGCGCCCCGGTGGCTTCGGCGGTGCCGGTGAAGAAGTCGTCGAGCTTCGCGTCCGGGTTGAGCCAGAGCAGCTTGGACAGGGGCGGGCGGGCGTAGGGCTCGTCGTCTTCGGCCCCGAGGATGCCGATGCTGCCGGTCGCGTCGATCTCCCGGATGCCGCGGGCGGCGGTGTCCGCGGCCATGCCGGCGCCGGTGATGAGGTAGTCGAACCGCTCCGTGCCCGATTCCCGCGCTGCGCGGGTCTCCTGCTGGGTGTGTGATGCGTCCATGGGTGCTGCTCCCTTCCGGTCCGCGGGCGGCACCCCGGTGGGCGGGGTGGCGCGGACCGAGCGTCGTTCCTCATTCCACGCTACTGCGCGGCAGCGGCCGCCGGAACCCCGCTGACCTGGGCAGACGCACGACGACGGCTCGATGCCGGTCAGCGCAGACCGTAGGCCTGAGGCTGGGGGTGGTTGCTGCGGGCGGTCCACCCGGGGATGAGGCAGGCGTCGACGATCAGCCAGATGAACTGGGCGGTGCCGATCAGAGCCGGGATCACCAGGGTCCAGGAGAACAGGATGATCAGGATCGTGAGGATGATGTGTCCGACGGCGTTTCCGGTCTTGCCGAGGTAGAAGGAGTGCGCCCCGAAGCCGCCGAGGAAGAACCAGAGGACGTAAGCCAGGCCCATGCTCTTGGGGGTGATGACGGTCTGATGCACCACCGTGGGGTAACCGGGCTGACCGTACTGCGGCTGACCGTACTGGGGCTGCGACGGGTTCCGGTCGAATCCGCCGGTGGGGCCGACGCCGGGGTGATCGTAGGCATCGGAGGTCGCCGGGAACTGCTGGCCGGGATGGCGCTGGAGCTCTCCGGCGGTGTCGGATGCAGCACCGTAGCGCGCCTCTTGCCCGGAGCCCTCAGGACGCTGGGCGGGAGAGGAGCCGGTGGGAGCAGAGGTCGTCTCGGCGGGGTGCTCTTCAGGCTGCTGGCTCATGGTGCGAGGTCCCTTCCGATCGGGCGGCGAATGATGTGACCCACTCTACGCCCGGGGTGCGATGAAGGGCCGAAGCACCGGATGGCCGCCGCCGTGGGTCCGCGGAACAGACCCCACGACGATGACCATCCGATGGCCCAGAGACCTTCCTACTTCGGGTCCCGGCGAGTGAAGGAGAAGAACCCCGCCACCAGCGGTACCGCGCACCACAGGGCGTACCACCAGCCGGCCGGGACCCGCTGCGGATCACCCACCGGGTCCGAGGCGGTGGTCAGGGTGTTCGCCAGGTTCATCGGCAGATACGGCATGAAGTCATTGGCCCAATCCAGGTTGGTCAGGAAGGACCACACCAGCGGCAGCACGAACAGCACCACCACCACGACCACGATCGCCCCCGCGCTGTTGCGCAGCAGCGCCGCCAGCCCCAGGCCCATCCAGGAGGTCAGCACGAAGACCACCAGCAGACCCAGCACACAGGTCCAGTACCCGGAATCCGTGAAGTCGAAGTGCGCGTCATCATCGGACAGGATCAGCTGCGTCAGCGGGTAGGAGACCACCGCGGAGATCAGCGCCACCAGCGCGGAGAACACGGAGATCACCAGCGCCTTCGCCACGTACACCGCCCACCGGCGCGGGGCCGCGGTGAACGTGGAGATGATGGACTTGGTGCCGAACTCCGTGGACAGGATCATCACCGCCATCGCACCCACCACGATGAACCCCAGGGTCGCGCCCGCCGTCGGCGTCATCACCGCCAGGTCATGCACGTTCCCGGACAGCGAAGCCTGCATCTCCGCGCCGCCCTCCGCGGCCGCGGGATCCTGCGACACGGACTGGCTCGCGGAGGTCATGAAGTTCACGCTCCACGCGGCCATGGCTGCCATGCCCGCCATCAGCGCGATCGTCACGATCATCAGCACCCACGAGGACACGAGGGTGCGGAACTTCAGCACCTCCGCGCGCAGGATCCCCAGGAAGCTCAGCCGGTACGGGGAGGTGTGCGCGGCGCGGTCGGTGCGGGGGGTCTCGGAAACGGCGGTGCTCATGCTCGGCTCTCCTTCGCGACGTGCTGGGCCTGCTGGGCCTGGGGTGCGTTCGGGTCCGCGGAGCGGTACTCCACGGAATCCTGGGTCATCCGCATGTACACCTGCTCCAGGGAATCCCGCTGCGGGGTGATCTCATACAGCAGGATGCCGGCCGACTGCGCCCGCTCGGCCACCTCACGGGCCTCGGCCGCCACCAGCAGACCGTCCTGCTCATGCGGGGTGGACTCCACGCCGTCGGCGCGCAGCCGATCCGCGAAGGCCGCGGCGTCGTCCGTGCGCACCAGCACCCGGTGCTCCCCGTTGGCGTCCAGGAAGCTCTGCAGGGGCTCATCCGCGAGGATCCTGCCCTGCCCGATCACGATCAGGTGATCCGCGGTCTGCGCCATCTCCGACATCAGGTGCGAGGACAGGAACACCGTCTTGCCCTCCGAGGCCAGGTGCCGGGCCATCTGCCGCACCCAGATCACACCCTCCGGGTCCAGGCCGTTCACCGGCTCATCCAGGATCACCGTGGAGGGGTCCCCCAGGATCGCCGTCGCGATGCCCAGGCGCTGACCCATCCCCAGGGAGTACCCGCCCACCTTCCGCTTCGCGGCCGAGGCCAGGCCGGTGATCTCGATGACCTCATCCACCCGGGACTTCGGGATCCCGTGGGTCACGGCCATCGCCCGCAGGTGGTTGACCCCCGAACGCCGGGGGTGCACCGCGCGCGCCTCCAGCAGGGAGCCCACCGACGTCAGCGGCGAGCGCAGGGCCGCATACCGCTGCCCGTCCACCAGCGCCTGCCCGCCGGTGGGGTGCTCCAACCCGAGGATCATCCTCATCGTCGTGGACTTCCCGGCGCCGTTGGGCCCGAGGAAGCCGGTCACCTTCCCGGGTTGCACCGTGAAGGACACATCATCCACGGCCCGTTTGGGGCCGTACGTCTTGGTGAGGCCGCTGACCTCGATCATGGAATCGCTCCCGTTCTGCAGGGGTCTTGGTGGTCTTCTGGTCTTCTCCGGCGTGTGTGACCCACTGTATAAGGAGATCCCGGCCGCTCCCGCAGCACAGCGCGGAAACGGCCGGGATCTCATCCTCAGGGCGGAGGCCGGGGTGGAGCTGGCTCCACCCCGGCGCCGAGCCGGACCCCCTTCCGGCCCCGAGCCGAGCCCGGTCAGGGCCCGGTCAGGGCCGGCGCGGGTCAGTACCCGTTGCTCGAGTGCGAGTCCTGCACCGTGATCTCCTCCGGGGTCACCGTGATCATGAAGGCCCCGGAGAGGGGCGAGGTGGTGCTCTTGTCCTCCCACGGCTCGTCATCGTCGAAGCGGTACTGGTAGGAGAACTTCACCTTCCCACTCTCCGAGGTCCGCACGTACAGCTGCTGCCGGTCTCCAGCTCGTCCACCGGGTCCGAGTCCGTGCTGTTCAGGCCGTCCGTGAGCATGAACGTCGGGTACTCCTCCACGGACCAGCTGGGGTTGCGGTGCTCGTCATCGGCCTCGTAGTAGCTGTTCAGCCTGCACTCGGCGACCTTGAACTCCTTCTTCGCCACGCACGCGTCGATCTTCTCCTTGGCCTTCGCCGCGGCATCCGTCACCGCCTGCTCGGTGAGCCTCTGCCGGAACTCCACCGTGGAGCCGGACAGCTCCGAGGAGGTGTCCTCGTCCGCGGTGACCGTGACCTTCTGGTCATCGCCGTAGGTCAGGTACTTCCCGCCCTTCGGCGCGGCGAAGGTGTACTCCCCGGGCAGCACCGTCAGGCTCAGCGCGTCCGGGTCCTCCTCGAACACGGAGCGGCGGTGGTACCCGGAGGTGGGCGACGGCGAGGCCGACGACGCCGGCACGCTCACCTCATGGCCGTTGACCGTCAGCGTGTCCTGACCGGCCGGCACCGAGACCCGCACCGTCTTGTACAGCCCGGACTGGTCCGGGGCGATCTCCCACTGCCGCAGCCCCAGCACCCCGCCGGCACGCGTGAGCTGCAGCGTGGTGTCCGTGGAGCGCTGATCCTGGGTCACGGAGACGGTGGCCGTGGCGGACTGGCCGTCATCGGCCACCTCCACGTCCTTCACGTCGTACCCGGAGATCCGCTGCCCGGCGTCCTTGTACACGTCCCCGGTCAGCAGCACGCGCTGCGCGGAGGGGACGTTCGGATCGATCAGGTTCGTCGCGGCCTCGGCGTCCCCGTCCACGACGGCGTCGAAGTACTCCTCCACCACGTGCTCGGGGCTGTACACCGTGGCGTTGGCGATGCGTACCCCGGCGAACGCCAGGATCAGCACCAGCACCAGCGCCCCGGCGATGATCCCGGAGATCTTCAGCCGCTTCTTCGCCCTCGGGGACAGCGGCGCGGCCTCGCGCACGGCCGCCGTCTGGGCGGTCTGCTCGGACGGGGACGAGGAAGCCGGCTGCCCGGGTTGCGGGGCGGTGAAGGGACGGGTCTGCTCCGCACCCTCCCCGACGATCGGTGCGGCCTCAGCGCCGGCCCGGGCGTCCGCCTGGGCATCGGCCTGAACGGCGGTCTCGGCACCGTTCTCGGCGGCGACCGGCGCGCCGGCCCCGGAACCGGCGGCCCCGGCATCGGCACCTCCGTTCCCGGCGCGCTGGGTGAACAGCACCGGAGCCGGGGCACCGAAAAGCACGGCGCGCGCGACCCTGCGGCACGGCCCGGGCCAGGTGCGGCACCGCATACCGGGCCAGCACCTCCACGACCCCACCCCACAGGGCGAACACCACCGGCGTCCACCACGCCGAGCCCATGGACAGGCGCGCGGAGTAGCCGCTGTAGGCCTGCACGGATATCTCCGCGCTGATCCGGCCGAGCATCAGCGTGACCAGCCCGGCGAGGAAGAACACCAGCGGCATGGCCACCCAGGAGGTCCACCGTCCGAGGCCGGGGCGGCGCCCGGCCCACGCGCAGGCCAGAACCAGGATCCCCACCACCAGGAACAGCCACATCAGCATCGGCCAGGCGGTGGCGACATCCCGGGTGCCGCCGGACCACAGGAACAGCGTCTCCCGAGCGTTGCCGCCGTCGCCGCGGGCCACGGCCGTGACGGCCCCGAGGTGGGTCATGGAGACGAGGTCGACGCCGGCGAAGGTCCCGATCAGCAGCACCGCCAGGAAGGCGGCGAAGGAGCCCTCCTCCACACCGGAGCCGATGGACAGCAGGATCAGACCGAACACGGACAGCGCACCCAGGTACAGCGCGCTCAGCCGCGCCGCCGGCGCGAGGCCCGGCACCCACTGGTGCACCAGATCGGAGACCCGGGTGGGCTCAGGCCCCAGAGCGGTGCGCCGAGCCCAGACGCCCAGCAGCGTGTCGGAAGACCAGCGGGCAGATCACCAGGCCAGGACTCATCGCCCAGAAGTGCAGACGCACGGCGTAGTCGCCGTCCTCCGTGGCTCGCCCGGCCAGCACCATGGTCAGCACCATCGCGAAGACCGTCAGCAGCCCGGCGGTGACCAGGGAGGAGAGCCACACCTGGTCGGGAGCCACCCGCTCCTGGCGGCGGACCTGGCGGGCCGCCACCAGCCGGGAGCAGATGAACAGCGCCACCACTCCCACCACGGTGATCATCACCGGCAGGAAGCCGATGGACAGGTGCAGGAGATCCGACCTGGAGTCCACGGCGGTCACGCTCAGGTGCATCCGTCCGCCCAGGGCCATGGAGACCAGCTGCACGGTCAGCGCGACGACGAAGTACACCCCGGTGCCGTTGCGGAGCAGTCCCACCACGTCATCGGCGTCCAGCAGACCTGCGCCACTCAGGGAGCCCGCGGTCTCGGAGCGGATGGCCACGACGATCAGCACGGAGAAGACGACGGCGGCCAGGAGCATCGCCCCGTAGGTGATGCCGGCGGCGGCCCGCGGGTTCTCGTTCCTCTCCGGCTCGCGGGCAGCGCCCGAGGACTCGGAGGGGGTGGGCTGACCGGGGGAATCAGTCATGATGCATCCTCAGAGATGATGGTTGCGGGTGATGATGCCCACCAAACTATCGGATCGCACGGCGATGCACCTCACCGGTACGCCGCGTGCCGGCGTGGGATCAGGCCCCGCCCTCCGGCTGCTGCGCCCACCACGCCAGCAGGCGACGCCGGGCCTCCTCCTCGCCCAGGCTCCCCTCATCCAAGCGCAGCTCCAGCAGGAAGCGGTACGCCTTCCCCACCGTGGGCCCCGGGGCGATCCCCAGGATCGCCATGATCTGCTCCCCGTCCAGGTCCGGGCGCATCGCGTCCATCTCCTCCTGGGCCGCCAGCTGCTCGATGCGCCGCTCCAGGTCGTCGTAGGCCCGGCGCAGCCGCCCCGCCTTGCGCTGGTTCCGGGTGGTCACATCCGAGCGGGTCAGCCGGTGCAGGCGCTGCAGCTGATCCCCGGCGTCGCGCACGTACCGACGCACCGCCGAGTCCGTCCACCCCGCATCGCCATATCCGTAGAAGCGCATATGCAGCTCCACCAGCCGCGCCACGTTCCGGATCGTCTCGTTGTCGAAGCGCAGGGCCCGCATCCGCTTCTTCACCAGCTTGGCCCCGACGACGTCGTGGTGCCGGAAGCTCACCGCGCCGTCCTCCTCCAGGCGCCGGGTGGCGGGCTTGCCGACGTCGTGCATCAGGGCGGCGAAGCGCAGGGTGAAGTCCGGGGCCGGCACGGGACCCTCCGGACCCGTCTCCAGGTCCACGGCCTGCATGAGCACGGTCAGGGAGTGCTCGTACACGTCCTTGTGCTGGTGCGCCTCATCCCGCTGCATCCGCAGCGCGGGCACCTCCGGCAGCACGTGATCGGCCAGACCCGTGCTCACCAGCAGGTCCACGCCGCGGCGGGGGTTGCGCCCCACCATCAGCTTGACCAGCTCATCGCGCACCCGCTCCGCGGAGACGATGCCGATCCGCTCGGCCATGTCCGTCATCGCCGCGACCACCTCCGGGGCCGGAGCCACGTCCAGGCGGGAGGCGAAGCGCGCCGCGCGCATCATCCGCAGCGGATCGTCCGAGAAGGAGTCCTCCGGGGCGCCCGGGGTGCGCAGGATCCCGGCGTGCAGGTCGCGTATGCCGCCGTAGGGATCCACCAGCTCCAGCCCCGGCAGGCGCAGGGCCATGGAGTTGATGGTGAAGTCCCGGCGGAACAGGTCATCCTCCAGCCGCCGCCCGAAGGCCACCGTGGGCTTGCGGGAGTCGGCGTCGTAGGCCTCCGCACGGTAGGTGGTCACCTCGATCATCGCCTCGCCCTTGCGCAGCCCGATGGTGCCGTATTCCCGGCCGATCTCCCAGTGCGCATCCGCCCAGTCCCCGGCGGTTTCCAGGATCTGGTCCGGAGTGGCGTCGGTGGTGAAGTCCAGGTCCAGGGCCTCAGCACCCAGGAACAGGTCCCGGACGGGCCCGCCGACCAGCGAGAGCTCGTAGCCGCGCTCGGCGAAGATCCGGCCCAGCTCCAGGGCCGCCGGGTGGATCGCAGAGGTGTCGAAGAGGTGTGCCATAGTCCTTCGATCGTGCCAGATCCGCGCCGACGACGACGCCGCGCCCCTCCCGGGGACGGGCCGCCGCAGGCCCCGGGGCGGGCAGCCGGGCCCGGGAGCCGGTCGCGGACGACTCTGTAAGGTGGACACATGAGCTTTCCAGTACCGCGGGCGCCGAAGAGACGGGTGCTCCTGCCCGTCTCGGCCACGCCCACGGTGGAGGAGGTCTCCGCCGGGGGCCTCGTCGTGGACCTGGAGACGCCGGGCCAGCCCGTGGCGATCATCGCCCGCCTCAACCGCGGCGGGCGCGTCGAATGGTGCCTGCCCAAGGGCCACCCGGAGGGCCAGGAGACCAGCGCCCAGGCCGCGCGCCGGGAGATCGAGGAGGAGACCGGGGTGGCCGGGGAGATCCTGGCGGGCCTGGGCTCCATCGACTACTGGTTCTCCGTCTCCGGGCACCGGGTGCACAAGACCGTGCACCACTTCCTCCTGCAGGCCACCGGCGGGTACCTGACCACGGAGAAGGATCCGGACCACGAGGCGATCGACGTCGCCTGGGTGGGCATCGACGACCTCGGGCGCAAGCTCTCCTTCCCGAACGAGCGCCGCATCGCGGACATCGCCCGGGAGTACCTCATCCACCAGCTCTGACGGGCCCGGCCGCCGCGTCGACACGGAATATCACGGACAGGGAATACCTCCTATGGCAACCACCGGTGTGCGCTCGAGCGCCATCATGGCCGCCGGGACGCTGGTCTCGCGCATCCTCGGCTTCCTCAAGACCATGCTGCTGGCCGTCGCCATCGGCGGTGCGACCAACGTCGGAGACGTCTTCGCCCTGGCCAACACCCTGCCCAACCAGATCTACGTGCTGGTGGCCGCGGGCGTGTTCAACGCCGTGCTGGTCCCCCAGGTCATCAAGGCCTCCAAGCATCCCGACGGCGGCGCGGACTACATCTCCCGGCTGCTCTCCCTCGCGGTGATCGGCCTGTTCGCGGTCACCGGACTCGTGGTCCTGCTGGCCCGGCCCATCATCTCCGTGATGGCCTCCGGGTGGTCCGAGCAGCAGATCGACCTCGGGGTGACCTTCGCCCTCTGGTGCTTCCCGCAGATCTTCTTCTACGGGCTCTACACGGTGGTCGGCCAGATCCTCAACGCCCGCGGCGCCTTCGGGGCGTATATGTGGGCACCGGCCCTGAACAACGTCGTCGCGATCGGGGCGCTGCTGGTGTTCGTGTGGCTGTTCGGCACCCAGCAGTCCGCCCAGCACACCCCGGAGAGCTGGACCTCCCAGCAGACCTTCTGGCTGGCCGGGATGGCCACCGTGGGCGTCGCGCTGCAGGCCCTCATCCTGTTCATTCCGCTCAAGGCATTGAAGATCGGCCTGGGGATCAAGCTGGGCTGGCGCGGGATCGGGCTGCGCACCGCCGGGCGCCTGGCCAGCTGGACGCTGGCCACCGGCGTCATCGCCAACCTCGCGTTCCTCTACGTCGCCCACCTGGCCACCACCCCCGCCGGGTTCCGCGCGGACTACGACGTGCCGATCGCCGGGAACAACGCCCTGGACAACTCGACCATGCTCTACCAGCTGCCGCACGGGGTGATCGGGCTGTCCGTGGCCACGGTGCTGTTCAACCAGATGTCCCGCTCCGCCGCGGAGGAGGACCGGGACACCCTCATCGCGACCCTCTCCCGCGGCCTGCGGATCACGTGCGTGGCCACGATCTTCTGCGCCGTGGCCCTGGTGGTCTTCGCTGGGCCCATCGGCGTGCTGTTCGGCGGCGGCGGCCCGGTGGCCGGGGCGGTGGTCGGGCAGGTCATCACGGTGATCGCCCTGGGGGGTCCGTTCCTGACCACGTCCTTCATGATGGGGCGGATGTTCTACGCCCACGAGGACGCCAAGACCCCGCTGATCAACCAGGCGATCTGCGCGGCGTACCTGATCATCGGAGGATTCCTCATCAAGCATATTCAGCCGGATCACATCGTCTTCGGCTTGGCCGGTCTGTATGCCGGTCAGAACATCCTCGCGACCCTGCTGTACCACCGCAGCCTGCGCCGCTGGCTGGGGGACTACGACGTCGCGAACATCATGACCACCCACCTGCGGGTCACCGTGGCTGCCCTGCTGGCCGGGATCGGCGGCTTCGCGGTGCTCACGCTGCTGGGCGGCTCGGACTTCTCCGGGTTCGCCTGGAGCAACCAGATCACCTCCCTGATCACGATCGCCGCGGGAGGGACCCTCATGGGGGTGCTGTACCTGGGGGCGCTGAAGCTGCTGCACGTGCGGGAGCTGGACGGCATGGTCCGCATGGTGCGCACCCGACTGGGCCGGTAATCCCCGCCACACCCCGGTAGGATCGTGGGCAGCGGTCCGCACCGGGCCCGGAAGAACCCTCGCAAGGAGAGCTGGAGGACTCGTGACGCAGGCTATCGAGCTGGGCACCGTGCTGGGCGGTCGCTACAAGGTGACGGCGCAGGTGCTGACCACGGCCGCGCGCGACCAGGTCCTGGAGGGCCGGGATCAGGTGCTGGGCCGGCAGGTGTCCATCCTAGCCGCGGGCCCCCAGCACGCCGAGCTGCTCATCGACAACGCCCGCTCCCTGGCCTCGGGGCCGCGCTCCAGGTCCCTGCAGATCCTGGACCTCGGCCAGTCCGAGGACACCACCTACCTCATCACCTCCCACACCGACTCGGAGGAGCTGCTGGACCTCCTGCTGCCCGGAGGCGCGGACCCAGATGACGGCGGAGAGGCCCTCGGCTCCGAGATCTTCGGCACCGAAGATGCCCCGGCGGGCGCGGAGGACGGCTACGAGGCCGTCACCGGCCCGGTCGACGAGTCTCGAGCCGAGGAGCGGGAGCAGGACGGTCCGGCCGTGACCCGCTGGACCGACGCGGATTACGAGTCCTTCGGCGAGGAGCCGCCCGCCCAGCGCTCCGGGCGCTCCAGCCGCTCCGGAGGCACCCTGTTCGATCGCGCCGCCTCCGATGCGGCCGGCGGCGCCGCGGCGTCGGCCGCCTCTCGGCGCGCCGCGGACGCCGGCTACGACGGCAGCGGCGTCGGGGACGCCGACGATGACCGGGCCTACGACTACGGGTACGACGAGGCGGAGCCCGCCTACGCCGGGCCGACCTCCCCGGATCCCGCCACCGGAACCTATCCCGGGGCCGAGACCGTCGCCGATGAGGACCCCGAGGACGAGGATCTCTACCCGGACGATGAGGAGGAGTACGACGACGAACCGCGCCGCCGCGGCCCCGGCGGGGGCCTGTGGATCACGACGCTGGTGGTGATCCTGCTGCTGGCCGGACTGGTCTTCTTCGGCTTCACCCGGCTGGGAGCGATGGTCTCCTCGATCGGCGGCGGCTCCTCCTCTGCTCCTGCGTCTTCAGCTTCCTCCGGGGGCTCCGAGGCCTCCGGGACCGGCAGCTCCTCCGCGTCGGCCTCCGCCTCGCCCACCGAGGACGACGGCGCCGAGCCGCGCGCCGTCTCCGCGCAGCGGATCGTGCCGGGCAACGTCTCGTTCATGGCGGATCAGGACGGAACCCTGTCCCAGGTGGTGGATGGGAACCCGTCCACCGTGTGGACCAGCTACGGCTTCTCCTCGGCGCAGTTCGGCTCCCTGATCTCCGGCTTCGGCATCGCCGTCCAGCTGCAGGATCCGGCGAAGGTCAGCCAGGTGACGGTGGATCAGCAGGGCGGGACCGGCGGGTCCTTCACCGTCTACACCAGCGATTCCCCGTCCCTGGACGGCGCCACGGAGGCCGGGAAGGGCACCTTCGACGCCGCGCAGACCACGGTGCGCCTGAACGAACAGGCCTCTTCGAAGACCGCCCGGTACGTGATCGTCTTCGTGGATTCCGCTCCGCGGCTGTCCCAGCCGATCGGCGGGTACCCCTACGGGCTGCGTCTGGGGGAGATCTCGGTCCGGTGAGGCGCTGTGCGCCCGGCGGTCCGGTGAGGCACGGCTGGCCAGGTGGCCCGGTGAGGCGCTGTGGCCCCGGGCCCGTCGCGCGGAATATCCCTCCCCGGTCCCCGGTTCCACCCTGTAGAAGCACCGGGGCGTCTTGCGAGGCGCCTCCTCCCGCCCGAGCGCGTCGGCCCAGCATCCCGCGGGCCGCAGGAAAGGTCCCCCAGCACGTGAACGAGAACGTCTTCGCCGCGGGTTCCCCCGTGATCTCCCTGAACCAGCAGCCCGCCGCCAAGGGCCGTGACGACGCCGTGCCGTCGTCGGCCGCGGAGGCCATCGCGCCGTCCGCGGAGGACTCAGTGCACGACGTCGCCATCATCGGCTCCGGGCCGGCCGGGTACACGGCCGCGATCTACACGGCCCGCGCCAACCTCAAGCCCATCGTGTTCGCCAGCTCGGTGGCGGCCGGCGGGGACCTGATGACCACCACGGAGGTCGAGAACTTCCCCGGCTTCGTGGATGGCATCCAGGGCCCCGAACTGATGTCCACGATGCAGCAGCAGGCGGAGCGCTTCGGGGCGGATATCCGCTACGAGGATGTGGAGTCCGTGGAGCTGGCCGGAGAGTTGAAGAGGATCACGGTCGCGGACGGCTCCGTTCACTGGGCCAAGGCCGTGATCGTCTCCACCGGGTCGGAGTACCGGAAGCTCGGCCTCGAGGATGAGGCGCGCCTGTCCGGGCACGGCGTCAGCTGGTGCGCAACCTGTGACGGGTTCTTCTTCAAGGAGAAGCCGATCGCCGTCGTCGGGGGCGGGGATTCCGCCCTGGAGGAGGCGCTGTTCCTGACCACCTTCGCCTCCTCGGTGACCATCATCCATCGGCGCGATTCCATGCGGGCCTCGGAGATCATGCAGCGCCGGGCCCTGGAGCACCCGAAGATCACCTTCGTGTGGGACTCCGAGGTGGTGGGCATCGAGGGTGCCGCGCAGACGGAGGCCCTGCAGGTGCGCAACGTGAAGTCCGGGCTGACGCAGCGCCTGGAGGTCAGCGGCCTGTTCGTGGCCATCGGCTCGGACCCCCGCACGGAGCTGGTCAAGGACCAGCTGGAGCTGACCGCCGAGGGCACGATCGCCGTGCAGGGCCGCTCCTCCAAGACCAGCCTCCCCGGGGTGTTCGCCGCCGGGGACGTCATCGACCCCACCTACCGCCAGGCGATCACCGCGGCCGGCTCCGGCTGTGTGGCCGCCATCGACGTCCAGCATTACCTGGAAACCCTGTAACACCCTTCCCACCGAAAGGAGCTGTCATGAGCAGCGCCAGAGCAGTCACCGATGCGTCCTTCCAGGAAGACGTTCTGAACAGCGATCGCCCGGTCATCGTGGATTTCTGGGCCGAGTGGTGCGGCCCGTGCCGGATGGTCGGCCCCGTCCTCGATCAGATCGCCGAGGAGCACGCGGAGAAGGTCGACGTCGTGAAGCTCAACGTGGATGAGAACAGCGAGACCGCCGCGAAGTACGGCATCACCTCCATCCCCGCGATCTACGTGTTCAAGGGCGGCGAGGTGGCCAAGACGAGCGTGGGTGCCAAGCCCAAGGCCGTCCTGGAGAAGGAGTTCGCCGAGTTCCTCGGCTGATCTCCCCCGCCTGACGCGCCTCCCATCCGACGACGAGGCCCGCATGTTTCACGTGAAACATGCGGGCCTCGTGCTGTGTCGTCAGCCGCGCTCGATCTCCGGATCCAGCACGCTGATGATGCGGTTGAGATCGTCCACCGAGGCGAACTCGATGGTCATCTTCCCCTTGCGGGCCCCCAGGGCGATCTTGACGCTGGTGTCGAGCTTGTCCGCAAACGCGTCGGCGATGTAGTCGAACCTCTCATGATGCCGAGGGGCCGACGGCCGGCGCTTCTTCTTCTCCGGACCGGCGGCCGCCCCGGACTGGATGATCTCCTCGACGGAGCGCACTGATAGCCCCTCCGCCACGATGCGCTGTGCGAGCCTCTCCATGGCGGCGGGGTCCGACAGCGCCAGCAGGGCGCGGGCGTGCCCGGACGAGAGCACTCCCGCCGCAACCCGACGCTGCACCAGGGCGGGCAGACGCAGCAGGCGAATGGTGTTGCTGATCTGCGGGCGCGACCGGCCGATCCGGCGTGCCAGCTCCTCCTGGGTGGTCCCGAATTCGTGGAGCAGCTGCTGGTACGCCGCCGCCTCCTCCAGCGGATTCAACTGGCTGCGGTGGAGATTCTCCAGAAGAGCATCACGAAGCAGGTCGATGTCCTGCGTCTCGCGGATGATCGCCGGGATCCGGTCCAGCCCGGCCTCCTGGCTGGCTCGCCAGCGCCGCTCACCCATGACCAGCTCGTACTTCTCCGGGCCGTCCTCCTGGCTGGGGCGGATCACGATCGGCTGGAGCACCCCGATCTCCCGAATCGAGTGCACCAACTCGGCCATGTCATCGGGGTCGAACTCCTGGCGCGGCTGCTTCCGGTTCGGGTGGATGTCCCGGACGGGGATCTCTCCGAACAGCGCCCCGGGGACGGGCACCAGGTCCTGATCCGTCTCGGACACGGGTGCGTCCGCAGAACCGGTCCGAGTCCTCGTGGTCCGCTGCTCGCCCTCCTCTGTGCCGGAGCGGTCAGACTTTGAGGCCTGGGTAGAGTCATGTGTCGATGCGGAGGCGGAGACGGGCACGGAGGATCGATCGTCCGGGCGACGGTTGGTCGAGGAGGTGCCAGCGCTGGATTCCGCCGTTTCACGTGAAACAGTCGCGTTGCTCGACGAGGAGCTCCCCCGTTCACCGGTCCCCGCCTCGGCGGTTCGCGGATCCTCGCTCTTCGTTTCCTGGGCGGCGGCGCTCGGCTCGAAGAAGAAATCAACCGGTCGCCGGCCCGCACCGCTCTTGCGAAGGGCGGCGCCCATATCGGCGCGCCCAGCGGATCGCCCGCTCTTCTTCGCAGAACGACTTGTAGAGGCTTTCTTCTGGGGCTTCTCCGGAGCGTTGTCGGTCTGTTCGCCGTTCTTCGCCCCGCTCGCCGAGGTCGCAGCGGAAGCCTTCTTGGCGGCCGACCGCCCGCTCGTCCCTCGACCGCCACTCTTCGCGCCGACCTTTCCGCTCGCTCCAGCCGAGGTCGAGGCCGTTCCCTGTCCGCTCGGCGATGCAGCCTGGTTGTCGGCCACGGAAGAGCCTCCACCGCTCGACGCCTCAGCCCTCGATGTTTCACGTGAAACGGTCGGGCCGTTCGCACTCGATCGGCCCGACGAGCCTGACGTCGACCTTCCCGCCGGGGTACGTCGACGTCCCGCTTGGTCCTTCGTCTCCGCCCCAGCATCACCGGTATGACCGGCAGCAGCCGATGAATCGACGGATGTCGTCGGTTCCTCTTCGGGTGAGCTCGGTATGAGAGCCCCCAGTCCGCGCCCCAATCCACGTCGTCTCTCTGCCATGTCCCTCGACCTTCCCACTCGACACTCGTCGCTCCGATTCTACTGGGCCTCGGTGTCATCGAACCGTCCTCCTCCACAGGAATCGACCTCCCACCGCGGGCCATTCGCTCGAACCGGGGCCGGATCGTGTGAATGTACGGCATCCACTGCAGGCTCACCTTCATCGCATGGGTCAGAACCGCCCATCCTCAGTGCCACCGATTCCCAAACCGGCGTGTTGACTCCACCCTCCCCACTGGGGCGCCGAGACCATCTGCCCGGGGGACGCCGGGTTCCCTTCAACGGGAGCACACGGACAGGGGCAGACAATCCGGGCTGCTGCCGGTCGACAGGGCAATATTGGCCGGACGGGTGAAGACCACCTCCTGGACGCTCATCGTGAAGGCAGTAGACAGCGACAGATGGGTCGGGATGGGGGGCCAGACACGTGAAAGCTCTTGTGCCAAGCTGTCCCCTTTCGGAGCGGATCCCCTCAAGTCTGCGTGGAGAGCAGCAGATGGACACCCGAACATAACGACTCACGGCAGAGGTCTCCTGCGCCCTTCGGTCTGACCAGCCGTAGGGGCGGACGACACCTGCGCAGCACAGCCGAGCCCCACGCGTTCCCATGGCGAACGTCGAAGGTGCCACGTACTCCTCCGTTTCACGTGAAACGGGCGCTGGATTGGGCGAAAGCGCCTACGCTCCAACTCCGGCAGGGCGCGACTGATCTATGGGTCCGGTATGCAGGGACGTCCGCGCCTCTCCACGGAGAGTGCTTCTCACATCCCTGAGGATGTACCGAGCGAGCCCACGATAGAGGTCTATCCCTCGGGTCGTGTGCCGAATTCTTGCGTCCCCGATCACGATGGCGTTAGGTGTTGGGTCAGTCGCGGACTACCGGGAGATGTGGTCCAGACCCAAGGTTTCGGGGATCCAGACGCTCGGCTTCCCGGCTTCCCGGCTTCCCGGCTTCCCGGCTTCCCGGCTTCCCGGCTTCCCGGTCATGATGATCGTCTGTGCGCGCGTGTTTCACGTGAAACATGACGTGAACTTGCTGGACGCTCCGCCCTCGACGCGGACAGGATGCCGTCGCCTTGGGTAGTCCCCCGGGGGTCTGGTGACTCCCTCAGCACCGCCGGTGTGCCCGATCCGGGCGTATCAGGCCCTCCTCCCCCTGGACGGGATTTGGAAGGTCAGACTCTGCGACCATCCGGCTCGCGCAACCCCACGAGGACTGCCTTCCGCATTGGCCGTTGGCAAACAATAACGGAGATCAATCGTTTCGGATCTATCAAGGGGACAGCTGAACCTGAACGTTCGAAGGTGCTGCCGCTCCCGGACCGGTAATGCCCTCCATCCACCGCCCGGACCTCCGCACGCACCAAGCATGTTTCACGTGAAACACATGGAACAGCGGGCCGCCGCCTCGCCCTCCGTCGTCTCCTAGAGGTGGCGGGCGCGATGCTGCCCGGGGGCAGCATCCACGTCGGCCCGCTGCGCGATCTCGACGGCCGCCTCCAGGTAGGACAGGGCGCCGGTCGAATGGGGATCATAGGTGAGGACGGTCTGCTGATAGCTCGGCGCCTCGGAGATCCGCACCGACCGCGGGATCATCGCTTCCAGGGTCTGCTGCGGGAAGTGGTCTCGCACCTCCTGGGCCACCTGAGAGGACAGATTGGTGCGGCCGTCGTACATGGTCAGCAGGATCGTGCTGACCTCGAGTCCGGGGTTGAGGTGCTTCTTCACCATGTCGATGTTCTTGAGCAGCTGGCTCAGCCCCTCCAAGGCGTAGTACTCGCACTGGATGGGGATCAGGACCTCACGCGCGGCCACGAAGGCGTTGATGGTCAGCAGCCCGAGGGACGGCGGGCAATCGATGAACACGTAATCCAACCGCGGGAGGTCGTTGACGGCAAGATACTTGGCGTAATCGCCGAGAGCCCGGCTCAGCCGCTGCTCCCGAGCCACCAGAGAGACCAGTTCGATCTCGGCCCCGGCCAGGTCGATGTTCGAAGGCAAGCAGTACAGATTCTCCACCTCCGGGCAGGGGCGCACGGCCTCCTGCATCGGGGTGTCCTCGATGAGCACATCGTAGGTGGAGACGATGTCCGTCCCGTGCTCGATATTCAGCGCTGTGGAGGCATTGCCCTGCGGATCGATGTCGATCACCAGCGTCTGCAGGCCGCGCTCGGCCAGGGCGGCCGCGAGGTTCACGGCCGTACTGGTCTTCCCGACCCCGCCCTTCTGGTTGCTGATCGTGAAGATCCGCGTCTCCGCAGGGGGCTGCACCTGCTGTTGGTTGAGCTTCTTCCAGCGCTTCTTCTCGTTCATGAGCTCTCTCGCTACAGGCGACTGTACGGCCTCCGCCATCGCGGCGGACTCCACGGACGATGTTTCACGTGAAACACGACGGCCGACGTCGGGGTGGATCGGGGTCGGGAGGTCCCGGGGTTGCGGCGGCAGTGCATCCCCGAAGACACCCTTCAGACGGCGGGAAGGTGGGGGAGAGGTCATGGCGTCCGCAGACCTCCTCCTCGTCCAGAGTCGCACCGCGGCCGTTCCGGGTGATCACGTCTCGTCCCAGCGTACCCGGCTGATGGATGCCCCGGCGGCGGAGTCCACAGGCATACGCAGTCTCCGGCACCGCCGCCCCTGGCGACCCCGCTCCACACGGACTACACCCACGCGGAGTACCCACGCCGACTGAACCCACACACACCCTCCACCACCGCCTGCGGACACCGCAGACACTGGCAGACGCTGCGTCGGGGAAGACCGAACACAACCTGTCGCGGATGTGCGAGACGGCGTGAGGCGAGGAGCAGACGCCCGCACCGCGCAGCCTCACAGAGCCACAGCCTCACAGCCTCGCGAACCCACAAGCCTCAGCGACTCAGCACAGCACAATGCCAGAGGCGCATCACAGCGCCCCAGCCTCACCACCCCGGAGACCCACAGCCCGGGAGACACGGAGCCTCAGAGGCTGACGCGCACCACCGTCGTCGGCTCGCTGAGCAGCCGATCCCCGACGGTGAGGATCTCGGTCTCGCGGGCGCCGTACTTGGAGAGCTTCTTGCGCGCCTTGCGCACCTCTTCCTCGGCGGAGCGGCCCTTCAGGGCCAGCAGCTGCCCCGTGCCCCGCAGGATCGGCAGGGTGATGTCCAGGAGACCACCCAAGGCCGAGACGGCGCGCGCGGTGACGATGTCCGCCTCGACCTCGCCGACGATCTGCTCGCCCCGGCCGCGCAGGATGCGCACCGAATCCCCCAGCTCCAGGTCCCGCACCACCTCGTCCAACCAGATCACGCGCCGCTCCAGCGGCTCCACGAGAGTCAGGGACAGATCCGGTCGGGCCAGAGCCAGGCACAGCCCCGGGAGGCCCGCTCCGGAGCCCACATCCACCACGGAGGCGCCCTGGGGGATCAGTTCCTGGACCACCGCGCAGTTCAGAACGTGACGGACCCACAGCCGCGGAACCTCCCGGGGGCCGATCAGGCCTCGCTCGATCCCGCTGTCCGACAGATGACCCACGTAGCGGCGGGCGAGATCCAGGCGTTCACCGAAGACCTCCTCGGCCGCCCGCAGCTCCTCGCCCACAGGCTCCGGAGCCTGCGCCGGCGACGCGGCGGTCCCGGCACCCCGAGAGCCGGCGTCGGCGTGGGAACCCCGCGTCCCAGCGCCGCCACCCTGAGGCGCGACGTCAGCGCCCCGGGAATCCGAGGCAGCATCACGCGCGGCGGATCCGGTGTGCGGGCGGCTCATGCCGGCTCCTCACCCGGTGCCGTGAAGTCCACGGTCACCTCCGCCGGATCCGGGTGCTGGGGCACAGCCCCCGGCGCACCACCAGCCGCGCCACTAGCACCACCGTCGGCACCAGCACCGGCACCCGACGTCGCATCCTCGGCGGCCTCCCGGGGGCCGGTCACCACGATGTGCCGCTTCGGGCCCTCGCCCTCCGAGGCGGAGAGGAAGCCCAGCTCGGCGACGAAGTCGTGCACCAGCTTGCGCTCATAGGGGCTCAGGGGCTGCAGGTGGCGGTCCTTCCCGGACTCGCGCACCGAGGCCACCGCCTCCTCGGCGAGGCGGCGCAGCTCGCCCTTGCGCCGCTCCCGATGCCCCGCGATATCCAGGATCAGCCGAGACCGGTTGCCGGTGGCCGCCAGCACGGACAGCCGCACCAGCTCCTGCAGGGAGTCCAGCACCTCGCCGTGCTTGCCCACCAGCATCTTCAGGTCCTCGGCCTGCTCGCCCTCGGCCACCACCGAGAGGAAAGTGCGGTTCTGGTGCACCTCGATCTCGATGTCGCCGTCCAGGTCCGCGATGTCCAGCAGCTCCTCGAGGTAGTCGGCGGCGATCTCACTCTCCTCCTCGCGCAGCGCCGCCTCCTCAGCGCTGGATTCTGAGGCCGCGGCCTCCGCGGCGCTAGCGTGTGCGGTTTCCGCGGCGTCGTCGTCGCGGCGCTGGTCGGTGGGCTGCTGTGCTGACATCAGATGCTCCTTGCTCCATCCGTGCGGTCGGTGCGCTCGAGGGCCGCGGGAGGGCGCTCCGAACCCGTGGTCGCGCCCATCCCGCCGCGGATCACTTCCGCTTCTTCTTCTGGCGCTGCTTGCTCACGGGCTGACGGCGCTGCCCGGCCTGGGCCTTCGCCCGCTGGGCCTCCAGCTCGGCTTCGTGCTCCTCCTTGGTCTTGCCCACGGGGGGAAGGCCCTTGGCGGCCCGGCGCTCGTTGAGCTCGCGCTCGGCCTGAGAGCCCGGCGTCGGGTTGTTGCGGATGACCCACCACTGCTGGCCCATGGACCAGAAGTTGGAGACGGTCCAGTACACGAGCACACCGAGAGGGAAGTTGATGCCGCCGACGGCGAAGATGATCGGGAACAGGTACAGCATCATCTGCTGCTGCCGATACATGGGCGATTCCTTGGCCTGGTCGCTCATGTTCCGGGAGGTCAGCTGACGCTGGGTGAAGAACTGGGTCGCGCTCATCAGCACGATCATGAGGATCGCGAGCACGACGGTGGCCGTGTGGTTGCCATGGCCGGGCTGCATGAGCGTGGAGAACAGCGGCGCCCCGAGGATCGTGGCGTCGTTGAACTGGTGCACCATATCCGCGGGCAGCACCAGCAGATTGGATCCCGACGACGCCGCCGCCGGCACCCCGCGCAGCACCTGCAGGAGGCCGAAGAAGATCGGCATCTGCACGAGGATCGGCAGACAGGAGGACAGCGGGTTGGAGCCGGTCTTCTTGTACAGCGCCATCTGCTCCTGCGCCATCGCCTGGCGGGAGAGCTGATCCTTCTTGCCCTTGTACTTGGCCTGGATCTTGGCCATCTCCGGCTGCAGCTCCTGCATGCCGCGCATGGACTTGATCTGCTTGACGAACAGCGGGATGGTCAGGGTCCGCATCACCAGGGTCATGAAGACGATGGCGAGCACCCACGTCCACCCGGAGGCGGCGTCCATGCCGATCACGGTGAACACCGTGTGGAAGAACCACAGGATCGCGGAGACGATCCACTTGAAGGGCCACAGGATGAGGTCGAAGAGGTTCATCGGGGATTGACTCCTAGCCCCGCGGTTCCACGGGGGTGTCATGTGCGTTCGCGCAGCGCGGATGGTTCAGCAGCAGGATCTGGGGGGCGCGTCCCGGCGCGAAGGTCCGGGGGCCGACGGGCACCGGGTCCAGGCCGCCGGAGGCCCAGGGATGGCACCGCAGCAATCGTCTCACGGTCAGGCCCAGTCCCCGCACCGCGCCGTGCACAGTGAAGGCCTCCAGCGCGTACGCCGAGCACGTCGGGAAGTACCGGCACACCTCCCCGTACAGGGGCGAGATGATCCTGCGGTACAGGCGCAGCAGGCCGATGGCGAGGTTCTGCGGCAGCGTCCACAGCGCCTGCCCGACGCCGCGGACGCGCACGTACTCCGTCGGCGCCCGCTCCAGCAGCTGCTGGGGCTCCATCGCGGCCTCGAGGGTTCTTCCGGCGTCCTGGTCGGGGCTCATGTGGCGAGCTTCCGCCGGGCGGCGATCAGGGCCGCCCGGTAGTCCGCGCCGAGGCGGCTCCAATCCGCCTCGGCCGAGGCCGGCAGGGCGCGGACCACCAGGTGCAGTCCGCGAGGGGTCTCGGCGATCGACTCGGCGGCGAGCTCGCGCAGCCGCCGCTTGACCCGGTTGCGCACGACGGCGTTGCCCACCGCCTTGGACACGATGAAGCCGACGAGGGTCGGCTCCTGCGGTGCGCAGGGGTGGGCGTAGACGACGACGTTCCGGCGCCCGCTGCGGGCGCCGGAACGCGTGGCTGCTGAGAATTGGACCGACGTCCGCATCCGGTGCTGCTGGGCCAGCACTGAGCGGCTCCTTCGAAGACGTGCCGGGGTGCGGGTGCCTCCGCGCGGGATCATCTCCCGGGCGCGGCGGGACAGCGCCTCAGTCCCCGACGACGGGGGTGCGGCTCAGGCGGAGAGGTTCGCGCGGCCCTTGGACCGGCGGTGGGCCAGGATGGCGCGGCCGGCGCGGGTGCGCATCCGCAGACGGAAGCCGTGCTTCTTGGCACGACGGCGGTTATTCGGCTG
>ERZ1023267.33-NODE-33-length-53235-cov-5.261790_pt1 | contig 53235 bp, 51 predicted proteins | sample MGYA00520905_ERZ1023267 | MGnify/ENA primary metagenome ERZ1023267 (study PRJEB32759, sample SAMN07749868) | skin metagenome | biome: transportation; feature: city; material: polyester macromolecule | host: Homo sapiens | place: Hong Kong:ISLAND line | collected...
ATCGCGTCCTTCAGCGCGGTCTGCCCCTTGCCCATCAGGATCGCGGAGTCCACGGCGTCGCCCAGGACGCCGTCGAGCAGGCGCACGTTGATGTCCGGGCGCTGCCGGAAGAACGCGTCGAAGGTGACGAAGTCGTTGGCGGTGCAGTCCACCCGACCGTAGTGCACGAGCATCGCGGCCTCGTCGAAGCCGGTCACCGGCACGATCTGGGCCCCGTGCTCGGCCATCTGCTGGCCGTAGTTGGAGGTCAGGGTCTGGGCCGCGGAGTGTCCGGAGACCTCGTCCACCGAGTGCAGGGCGGAGTCCTTGGCCACCCCGACCCGGCCCTCGCTCACCGCGTAGGGGATGGAGAAGTCGAAGGCCTTCTTCCGCTCGTCGGTCGGGGCGATGTTGTTGATGACGATGTCGTAGCGTCCGGCGTCCACCCCGGCGATCAGGGAGTCCCACTGGGTCTCCACGTACTCGGCCCTCACCCCGAGGTCCGCGGCGATCAGGTCCGCGATCTCCTTCTCGAAGCCCACGAGCTTCCCGGAGGAGTCGTGGTAGCCGTAGGGGCGGAAGGTGCCCTCCATCCCGATGCGGATCACCCCGTCCTTCCGGATCCGGGCCAGGGCGTCGTCGGAGCCGGCAGAGGCGCTCGAGGAGCCCTCGGCATCGGAGCCGGCGGTGCCGCAGGCGGCCAGCACCGCGCCGAGGCCGGCGAGTCCCGCCAGGCCCAGGGCCCGACGCCGGGTCACCGGCCCACCGGGGGCTCCCGGCCCTGACGGGTGCCCGCCCCTTCGTGGAGGACGGGCGGTGCTCATGCCGCCTCCAGGGCCTGGGTGAGGTCCGCGATGAGGTCCTCGGCGTCCTCGATGCCCACGGCCACGCGCAGCAGCTGCTCGGGGATCAGGGCGGCCTCGCGGTGCTCGTCGGTGTAGGCCCCGTGGGTCATGTGCGCGGGCAGGCAGATCAGGGATTCGATGCCGCCCAGGCTCACCGCGAAGCCCCACACCCGCAGGGCCCCGAGGAAGGCGCGCACGTCCCGGCCCTCGGCCAGCTCCATGGAGAACACCGCGCCGGGACCGTCGGCCTGGCGGGCCTGGATCTCGGCTTCGGCCTCGCTGTGGGAACCGGGCGCGTGGACCTTCGCCACCGCCGGGTGCGCTTCCATCGCGGCGATGACCTTCCGGGCGTTGTCCTGCTGCCGGTCCATCCGCACCGCGAGGGTCTTCACGTCCTGCAGCAGCCGGTAGGAGTCGATGGGGGAGAGCACCGCCCCGGAGACCAGCTGGGACTGGGTCATCCGGGCGGCGATCTCGTCGTCGTCGGTGCTCACGACGCCGCCGAGCAGGTCCCCGTGCCCGGCGAGGTACTTGGTCGCGGACTGCACGACGACGTCGGCACCCAGGGCCAGCGGGCGCTGCAGGTACGGGGTGAGGAAGGTGTTGTCCACGACGACGTACGCGCCGTGGCGGTGGGCCAGCTCGGCGACCCGGGCGATGTCGGTGACCCGCAGGGTCGGGTTGGCCGGGGTCTCGATGAACACCATCTTCACGGAGTCGTCGAAGTCCTCGTCGGTCAGCTCGTTCAGGTCCGTGACGAAGCGGTGCCCGATGCCGCGCTGGGGCAGCTCGATGGTCGCGAAGCGGTAGTTCCCGCCGTAGACGGGCAGGCTCATGATGATCGAGTCCCCGGTGCGCAGCAGGCCCATCGCCGCGGAGGTCGCGGCCATGCCGGTGGCGAAGGCGAAGGCGCGGCGGGCCCCCTCCAGGGCGGCCAGCGTCTGCTCCAGCGCGGTGCGGGTGGGGTTGGCCCCGCGCTGGTACTCGTACTCGCCCTCCCCGCCCGCGGTGGGCTGGAGGAAGGTGGAGGCGGTGTAGATCGGCGGGACCACGCCGCCCTGCTCGACGTCGTGCAGCGCGTGGATGGTGCGGGTGGTGATGCCTGCCAAGGGTCCCTCCTGGATCGGGTGCGTCCGGTGTCACCTGAGCCAAGCATGGCAGAGGGGGAGGAAATTCCCGGGTCGGTGGGTTTCTGGGTCGCACCGCGGCCAGTATGACGTCGCGTGTCCGTCAGCTGGTGATTTCCTGGGTGTGGCGACCGATCCCGATGACGCTCTGTCGCCAAGTCCCCGACGGCGGTAGACTGGTGGGGACTTAGGGTGACCTCACCTACCCGTGGACCGGGCGGCGGTGGGGTCACCGGCACGGAGAAGGCGGTGATGGTCATGGGGCTGACGACGTTCCTGCAGGCGCGCCGCGACGCCGCGGAGCTGGGTGAGGGCGTGTGGCGCCGCGCGCACGATCGCTTCCGCCGGGGCCTGGACCGCTTCCACCAGATCCTGGAGCGCCTGCCCGAGGGCGAGGTGCTGGAGCAGACGATCCCCCTGGCCAACGAGCTGGCGGATCTGCTGCCGCGGGTGCGCGCCGTGGCCGCGGCCGCCCAGGCCGCAGCCCCCAGCTCCTCCACGGACGTCCCGGCCTCCCGGGATGGGCGCTGGTCCGAGCTGCACCGGGCGCTGTCCAAAGCCGGCAATGCCGTCGCGCAGTGCGCGGAGGCCCTGGCGATGATGCGCTGCAGCGGCGCCTGCGCGAGCGGATGCGCCAAGGCGGACGCCGTGAGCCGGCGCGTGGCCGCCGTCGTCGAGCAGGTGGCCGCCGCCGAGGCGCTGCTGCCCGGCCGTGAGCAGCCCCAGCCCGCAGCACCCGCCGTGCCCGCCCCGGCCGACTCCGCCGCCTGAGGCCCGTCCGCACCGGGGCGGTGGCCCGGCCCCGTCGGCTCGGTTCAGAGCAGCCGGCGCTCGCGGGCCGCGGCCACCGCGGCGGTGCGGGAGCCGACCCCCAGCTTCTCGTAGATGTGCACCAGGTGCGTCTTGACCGTGGCCTCGGAGATGAACAGGGTCCGGGCCAGCTGCCGGTTGCTCGCCCCGGTGGCCAGCAGCCGCAGGATCTCCGTCTCCCGTTCGGACAGGGCCGTCTCCGGGCGGCTCATCCGCTGCAGCAGCGCCGCCGAGACCTCCGGGGCCAGGGTGCTGCGCCCGGCCGCGGTGTCCAGCACCGCCCGGCGCAGGTCCTCCGGCGGGGCGTCCTTCAGCAGGTACCCCAGGGCCCCGGCCCGCACCGCCGCGAGGATGTCCGCCTGCGTGTCGAAGGTCGTCAGGATCAGCACGGGCGGGCCGCCGGCCTCCCGGAAGCGGCGGGTCGCGGTGATCCCGTCCATGCCCTTCATCTGGATGTCCATCACGACGACGTCGGCCGACTCCCCGGCCGCCGCCAGCTGGGCCGCGCGCTCCAGCGCCGCCGCACCGTCCGCGGCCTCGGCGGCCACGCTCAGCTCCGCGAACCCCTCCAGCAGGGCCCGCAGCCCCGCGCGCACCACGGGGTGGTCATCCACCAGCAGCACCCGCACGGGGTGCGCCGTCTCGTTCCCGTCCATCATCCTCGCCTCCCGTCCTGCGTCTCCCTCGGGCCCGCCGATGGCGCCGCCCCGGCGACCCGCCCGGCCGTCCCGGCCGCCGCATCGAGGGCTGCCGCGGACTCCGCGGTCTCCTCCGAGGCGTCATCCGCGGTGCTCGCGGACCCGACGGCGTCGCCGGTCGCGGAGGTCAGCGGCAGGCGCATCCCGATCACCGTGCCCTCCTCGGGTGCCGAATCCACCGTCAGGCTCCCGCCCAGGGTCTGCAGCCGACGCCGCAGCCCCGGCAGCCCGTACCCGGAATCCGACCCGCCCGCGGCCCGGGGATCCTCCAGGGTCGCGGGGTCGAAGCCGACGCCGTCGTCGTAGACATCCAGCAGGGCCTCCTCCGCGGAGACGGTCAGGGTCAGCACGGCCCGGGCCGCCCCGGCGTGGGCGGTGACGTTGGCCAGGCTCGCCTGCGCCCCGCGCAGCAGCGCGGTCTGTACCGGCTCCGGCAGCTGCGTCGCCTCCCGGCCCTCCAGCCGCAGCGAGCACTCCAAGCGCTGCCCGCGGGCCGCCTCCTGCGCCTCGGTGCGCCGGCACAGGACGGTCAGCGCCTCCGGCAGCCCCGGCCCCTCGGGCACGGCGGCCAGATCCCGCACGAACCGGCGCGCCTGCGCCAGGTTCTCCCCGGCGCCCTCCTCGATCACGGCCAGCTGCCGCTGCACCTGCCGGGTGTTCCCGGCCGCCAGCCCGGCGCGCGCCGCCCGGGCGACCAGCAGGATCGAGGACAGTCCCTGGGCCACGGTGTCGTGGATCTCCCGCGCCAGCCGCTCCCGCTCCTCGGCGCGCCCGGCCCGCCGCTCCCGCTCCGCCAGCTCCGCCTGGGCCAGGCGCAGCGCCTCCGCGGTGCGTGCGTGGTGCTCGGCGTCGGCGGCCAGGGAGCGGTACGTGGAGGAGATGACCACCGCCAGCACGGCCCCCAGCAGCGGACCCACCGCGGCGCCGGCGGAGTAGTCCCCGCCGCCGTGGGCCAGGGGCACCAGGGCCGAGACCGCCCACAGCAGGACCACCGCGGCCAGGCCTGTCCGATGCGGGTACAGGTGCAGGAACAGGAACATCAGCGGGAAGACCACCCACACGAAGTCCGGGGAGATGGCCACCAGGCACAGCCACAGCAGCGTCACCGCCGCCAGCCACGACCCGGCCCACCGCCGCGGAACCCCGGAGGGCGCACCCTCCGGCCCGGCGCCAGGCCCGGCTCCCGGTTCGGAGCCCGGGACGGTCTCACCCCGCCCCGCCCGGCGCGCGTGGCGGTTCTCCCACACGGTCCCGGCCAGGTACACCGCGGCCAGCAGCGCGGTGGCCGCGATGGCGCAGGCCGCCGGGGCGGCGTCGGGAACCCGGGTGCCCGTCCAGAGGTAGCGGACCAGGCCGAAGCCCAGCAGGAACGCGAACATCACGTGCAGCGCGACCCGCAGGGTCCGCAGCACGGGCAGCTGGGGCCGGGTGGCCCGGGAGACCGGGTGCCCGGTCGCGGAGTGCCCGGCGGACGCGGTGCGGGACCGCCCGACGGCGCGGGCGCGCGAGGCGGCGACGGGATCGGCGGTCGGATCGGCGGGTGGGTCGAGGGGGCGGGGCACGGGATCACTGTAGCTGCCGTGGGCCCCGCCGGGCCGGGTGCGGGCGGCGTCGGACCCGGACATCAACCGAACGGATGATCCGGGATCCGCCGGGGCCCCGATGTGCCGGACACCCCCGCCGCCGGAGAGTGGAGATCGATACGGACGAGACCCGAGAAAGGAGCCCACGATGTACCTGGGCATCCGCGACATCCGCGCCGCGAAGGGCCGGTTCGCGCTGATCGGCTCGGTGGTCGGGTTGATCACCCTGCTGCTGGTCATGCTCACCGGCCTGACAGGCGGGCTGGGGGCGCAGAACACCTCCGCGCTGAGCGCGCTGAAGGCGGACCGCTTCGTCTTCGGTGCCGGCACCTCGCAGACCGCCGACGGGAAGATCCCGCAGGCCGAGGTCTCCTTCACCGCCTCCGGGATCACCCGGGAGCAGGCCGAGACCTGGCGGGGCACCGACGGGGTGGAGCAGGCGACGCCGATCGGCATCACCCAGACCCGGGTGGAGGGAGACTCCGCCGCCACCGCCGCGATCTTCGGGGTGCCCGACGGCTCCGACCTGCCGCACCGGGCCGCCGGCGAGGCGCTGCAGGGGACCGCGCAGATCCGCTCCGGGACCGCCGTCGTCTCCCGCACCGCGGCCTCTGACCTCGGCGTCGGGGTGGGGGACCGGGTCGCCGTCGGCGGCCGGACGCTGGAGGTCACCGGGGTGCTGCCCGACGAGTGGTACAGCCACAGCCCCGTGATCTGGACGGACACCGGCGCCTGGCAGGGCCTGACCCACGCCTCCGGCGCCGGAGAGCAGACCCCCGTCGGCACGGTGCTGGCGGTGCGGGGGAACCTGGACGACGCCGCCTGGAGCGCCGCCGAGCACCACACCGACACGGTCACGGCCACCACCCGCGGATCCTTCCAGGGGCTGGCCTCCTACTCCTCGGAGCGGGGCTCCCTGCTGACCATGCAGGGCTTCCTCTACGGGATCTCCGCGCTGGTGACGATCTCCTTCCTCACCGTGTGGACCATCCAGCGCACCCGCGACATCGCGGTGCTGCGAGCCCTCGGCGCGGCCGGGTCCTACCTGGTGCGCGACGCCGTCGGGCAGGCCGCCGTGATCCTCGCCGTCGGGGTCGCGGCCGGGACGCTGGCGGCCACCGGACTCGGCGCCCTCGCCGCCCGCGGGGTGCCCTTCACGCTGGACGCGGCCACGACCCTCGTCCCGGCCGCCGGAATCTGGATCCTCGGGATCCTCGGCTCGCTGGTCGCGGTGCGCCGAGTCGCCACCGTGGACCCCATGATCGCCCTGGGAGGCAACTGATGAGCACCATCGAGAAGATCGAGAAGACCCTGCACCCGACCGCCGGACACACCCCCGAGCACCGGGCCGGCGAGCACCGGGGTGCTGGCCATCGGGCCGACGAACGCCCGGTCGAGCGGTCACGGCGTGAGCCGGTCGGCGAGGCCGCCTCTTCGCCCCTGGTCCTGCGCGGGGTGAGTCTGGAGTACCCGGACGGCACGGACGAGGACGGCCGGCCCCGGACCCTGCAGGCCCTGGATTCCGTGGATCTGAGCGCCGAGCGCGGCCGACTGTGCGCCGTGGTCGGGGAATCCGGTTCGGGGAAGTCCTCGCTGCTGTCCGTGGCCGCCACGCTGATCGCCCCCACCGACGGGTCCGTGCGCATCGCCGGGACCGAGACCGTCGGGGCCGCGGAGAAGGAGCGGGCCCGGCTGCGGCGGGAGGAGATCGGCGTCGTCTTCCAGCAGCCCAACCTCATCGCCTCCCTGACCGCGCTCGAGCAGCTGCTGATCGCCGAGCACATCCGCGGGCTGCGCGGGAAGCGGCTGCGGGCCCGCCGGGAGCGGGCCCAGGAGCTGCTGAACCGGGTGGGCCTGGCCGGTCTGGGGGATCGGCGCCTGCACCAGCTCTCCGGCGGGCAGCGTCAGCGGGTCAACATCGCCCGCGCGCTCATGGGCTCCCCGTCCGTGCTGCTGGCCGACGAGCCGACCTCCGCGCTGGACGCCTCCCGCTCGCGGGAGGTCGTGCGGCTGCTGGCGGAGATCACCCGGGAATTCGACGTCGCGACCCTCATGGTCACCCACGAGACCGAGCTGCTGGACGCGGCGGACCGGGTGGTGACGATGAGCGACGGCCGCCTGACCGAGGGTGTCTGAGCCCGCCGGTCCGTCGGCGCGGGGACGCGGTGCGGTCAGTCCCGCCAGAGGCCGTAGGTCTGGGCCAGGGTGGAGACCTTCCGGGCTCGAGCCAGGCGCGGCAGGTAGGAGCCCTCCTTCGGGACGGCGCCGTCCTTCTCCTTCTTCAGCATCTCCCGCGCCCAGGAGATCTCCTCCTCGGAGGGAGCCAGGCCGCGGTTGATCGCATCCGTCTGCCCCGGATCCAGGGTGAGCTTGCCCGTCATGCCCATGGTCGCGGTGATCCGGCAGGCCTCCCGCAGGCCCGCCTCGTCCACGCCGTTGGCGGGGCCGTCGATGGGCCCGGGCAGGTTGCCCACCCGGGAGGCGATCACCAGGGTGGAGCGAGCATGGGCCATCGCCATCGGGTCATCGGAGATGCCGGTGTCCTTGCGGAAGTCCCCGGTGCCGAAGGCCAGGCGGAAGGTCCCCGGGGCCTTGGCGATGTCCACCGCGTTGACCAGGCCCACCGCGGACTCGATCAGCCCGATCACCGGGGTGCCCGCGCGGGACATCATGGCGGTGCGGGTGATGTGATCCGGCTGCTCCGTCTCCGCCAGCACGATCCCGCGCAGCCCCTCCGCCTCGGACAGGGCCGCGAGGTCCTCGCTCCACTGGTCGGTGGTGATGGCGTTGACGCGCACCCACGCGCGCATGCCCGAGTTCAGGGCCCGCACTACGCGCTCGCGGGCGGAGTCCTTCTGATCCGCGGGGGTGCCGTCCTCCAGGTCCAGGATGATCGAATCCGCTTCGGACTCGTAGTTGGGCTCGAAGGAGTCCTCGTTGGCCGCGGAGGTCAGCAGCCAGGAGCGGGAGAGGCGGGCGGGCAGCTGGGCGGCGCGCTCGTTGCGGTGGAAGGTGTGCGGCATGGGGACCCTTTCGGACGTCGTCGGTTCGGCTCCCCACCCTACGCGCGGGCCCGCGCGGCTGTCTGTGGGGCGGGCCGCGCGGCGTCGGCGGCGGGCGCGGCGGCCACGTTGTGGGAGCCGTGCGGTGTTTCGGGAGCCCCGGCAGTGCTCCCGAAACACCGCACGGCTCCCGAATCCGGATTGCGGCTGCGCCCGGGTGCGTCCGACGGCGTCTGGCGGCACCGGGAGGGAGAGGTGCGCAGGACGCGACGCGGGCCGCGGCGTCGTCGTGGTGACGAGGCCGCGGCCCGCGGTGGTGGAGCCTCCTGCCGGAATCGAACCGGCGACCTAATCTTTACGAGGGATTCGCTCTACCGACTGAGCTAAGGAGGCAAGCGCTGGCCGCGCCCCGGCGGGAGGGAGCGGCGCAACGCGACCATCAGGTTACCAGACCCCGCCCGGCCCCGCACGACGCTCATCCGCTCCCACCGCTCCCCGAGCCGGCGCATCCGTTCCCGAATCCGGCGATTCTGGGAACCGATGCGCCGGGTCGCGGGAGGGGGAAGGCGGGAGGAGCGGGAGCCGACGTGCCGGCTCAGCTCCCCGGGATGCCCGGAATAACGGCCCCGGCCGACCCCGTTGCACCGGATGACACGCCGCGAACAGCGGGAATCCCCGCGACGCCCCCGGGTGGCGGATGCCGCGCGGGGGCCCGCAGACAAGGAGCACACCATGAGCACCATCGGCATCATCGGCGGACACGGCAAGGTCGCCCTGCTGGCGGCACCCCTGCTGGTCGAGCAGGGTCACCGGGTCCGGTCCGTCATCCGCAAGCAGGAGCAGATCGCCGACGTCGAGCAGGCCGGGGCCGAGGCCGTGGTCCGCGACGTCATGGACCTGTCCACCGATCAGATCGCCGCGCTGTTCCGGGACCAGGCGCTGGACGCCGTCGTGTGGTCCGCAGGCGTGGGCGGCGGGGACCCGGAGCGCACCTGGAAGGTGGACCGGGACGCCGCGATCCGCACCATGGACGCCGCGGTGCAGGCCGGGGTCAGCCGCTACGTGATGGTCTCCTACCTCGGCGCCTCCCTGGAGCACGAGGTCCCGAAGGAGGACGACTTCTACGCCTACGCCCAGTCCAAGGCCGAGGCCGACGAGCACCTGCGCTCCACCTCCCTGGACTACACGATCCTCGGCCCCGGGAGGCTGACCCTGGAGGAGCCCACCGGGAAGATCGACGTCACCACGGACCCGAAGGCCCCCGACACCTCCCGGGCCAACGTGGCCCGCGTGATCGCCGCGGTGCTGGCCGATGACTCCACCATCGGCAAGGCCATCCCCTTCACCGACGGGGACACCGCGATCGCCGAAGCCGTGGCCGCAGCCCCGGAGACCACCCAGCTCGCCTGAGCCGCCCGCCCGGTGAGGCACCACCCCGACGCCGCCCGACCCCGCCCCTCCCGGCGGGTGCGGGCGGCGTCATCGCGTCTGAGGCCGCGCTGGGAGATACTGACTCTGGGGACCGCGCCGCGGCCCCGCCGACCCGACCGCCCGAGACGCGAGGAGCACATCATGGCCTTCCGGCAGCGCAAGCACGACGACAAGCGCCCCGTCCCCGATGCGCGGCTGGAGGCCACCGTCTCCGGGCGCGTGCAGGGCGTGGGGTTCCGCTGGTGGACCCGCGGGATCGCCGTGGACCACGGCCTCACCGGCTACGCCGAGAACCTGCCCGACGGGGACGTGCAGGTGGTCGCCGAAGGCACCCGCGATGGGGTGGAGGCGCTGTACGCGCAGCTGACCTCCGGGGACACCGCCGGGCACGTCAGCGACGTCCGGCACCGCTACACGAGCGCGACCGGCGAGTTCGAGGACTTCGGCACCCGGTGAGCCGGAACCACGATCACGGGGACGGCGGACACACCCCGGAGGAGCACCCCCACGGCCATGACGCCGGGGGACACGGGCACAGCCACGGCGTGGGGGCGGGTCGGCGTCGGCTGAGCATCGCCCTGGGCATCGGGCTGGTGCTGTTCGTCGCCCAGCTCATCGGATCCATCATCACCGGGTCCCTGGCGCTGCTTTTCGACACCGCCCACGTGCTCACCGACGCCGCCGGGCTGGCCATGGCTTTGGGGGCGGCGGTGCTCGCCCAGCGCCCGGCCACCGCCCACCACACCTGGGGGCTCAAGCGCGCGGAGATCCTCGCGGCCACCGTGCAGGCCGCGGTGCTGCTGGGCGTCGGGGTGTTCGTGGTCATTGAGGCGGTGCAGCGCTTCGTGCACCCGGAGCCGGTGGCCGCCCCGGAGATGATCCTGTTCGGGGTCATCGGTCTCGTAGGCAACGTCGCCGCGCTGCTCGTGCTCACCGGCGGCCAGCAGAGCCTCAACCTGCGGGCGGCCTTCCTGGAGGTGGTCAACGACGCCCTCGGCTCCGTCGCGGTGATCCTCTCCGCCCTGATCATCACCTGGACCGGGTGGGTGCAGGCCGACGGCGTCGTCGCCCTGCTGATCGGACTGCTGATCATCCCGCGGGCCCTGAAGATCCTCGCCGAGGCCGTGGGGGTGCTGCTGGAGCGCACCCCGCCGGGCCTGGACCTGGATCGGGTGCGTCAGCACATCGAGGCCCAGCCGCACGTGGTGCGGGTGCACGACCTGCACGCCGGACGCATCTCCACGGACCTGCCGTTCCTCACCGCGCACGTGGTGCTGGAGGATGAGTGCTTCGAGGACGGGCACTCCGCGCAGCTGCTGTGCACCCTGCAGGAGTGCATAGCGGAGCACTTCGACGTCTCCATCGCCCACTCCACGATCCAGCTGGAGCCGGCCCGCCACGCCGCCCACGAGGCTCAGGACTTCACCGTATGAGCGTCGGCGATGCCGGGGAGGGCCCGCAGGCCTCGGTGCAGCTGTCCTTCTCCGGGGCCGCCGCCAGGGTGCGCCCCGACGGGTGGGGTGAGGGCGGCGTCGTCCTGGAGATCGACGGCGCCGAGCAGTCCCACGTGATCCCGGCCCACCCGGAGCGGATCCGCTACGAGTACCTGCGGCGCATCGCCCACCTCGGGGATCTGATCGGGGAGCCGGGGGAGCCGATCGCGGCGGCGCACCTGGGGGCGGGGGCCCTGACCCTGCCGCGATACGTGCAGGCCACCCGGCCCGGGTCGGCGCAGGTCGCGGTGGAGATCGAACGCGAGCTGCCCGGCTTCATCACCCGGCACCTGCCGCTGCCGCCCGGCACGGATCTGCGGGTGGTCATCGACGACGCCCGCGCGGCTCTGCCCGGGCTGCGCTCGGCCGCCGGCATGGGGTCGGCGCAGGGATTCGACCTGGTGGTCGTGGACATCTTCGCCGGGGCGGACTCCCCGGCGCACCTGGCCTGCCGGGACTTCTACGCCGAGGCCCTGGCGCAGCTGGGCTCGCGGGGGATCCTCGCCGTGAACGTGGGGGATGACCCGCCCCTGGACTTCTTCGTCGCACAGGCCGCCGCGCTGGATGAGGCCGCCGCCGACGCCGGGCTGCCCGGCCCCTGGACCCTCGCCGATGCCGGGATGCTCACCGGGCGCAGGCCCGGGAACCTGATCCTGGCCGCCGGGCCGGGGTTGGGCGAGGAGCACCGGTCTCGACTGGAGGCGGCCGGACCGCATCCGGCGGCCGTGCTGGATCCGGTGCGCACCCGGGCCTTCCGCCCCTGAGCCGCGCGTGCGGCCCGTGATCGCGCGGGCCGAGGGGCGTCTGACGTGGTTCAATGAGCCCATGGCACCGAATCTCTCCGAGTCCGCCCTGAAGAACGCCTTCGACGACGACGGCAAGCCCAAGCCCGCCCTGAACAAGGCCCTGGACTCCGTGCTGCGGATCCAGCGGCCCCTGGTGGTCGGGTCCATCAAGCGGATGCGCAAGAAGCACCCGAAGGACACCCCCGAGCAGATCCTGAAACGCATCGAGAAGATCTACCTGCGCGACGTCACCGTCGGCGGCGGGGCGATCGGCGCCTCCGCTTTCGTGCCCGGGATCGGCACCGCGACGTCGCTGGGCCTGTCCTTCGTCGCCATCGGCGGGTACCTGGAGCGCACCGCGATCTACTGCCAGTCCGTCGCGGAGCTCAACGGGGTCCACGTGCAGGACCCGGAGAAGGCCCGCACCATGGTCATGGCGCTGATGCTGGGTGAGGACGGCAACGTGCTGATGTCCCAGATCCTCGGGCAGGCCGGCAAGGGCCGGGGCCTGTCCAGCAAGTGGGGTCAGATGATGGGCAAGGACGAGTCCAAGGGCTTCTCCGTGTCCAAGACGATCCGCACCATGTTCGTCAAGCGCTTCCTGGCCCGCCAGTCCGGTGCGATGCTCGGGCGCGCCCTGCCCTTCGGCCTGGGGGCCGTGGTGGGCGGCGGGGCCAACCTGGCGCTGGGCCGGAAGGTCATCTCCTCGACCCACGAGGCCTTCGGCGAGGCCCCGGCCCTGTTCCCGGACTCGCTGCAGCTGGACGGCGTGGCCCCCAAGTTCGAGGACCGGCGCGATGAGCGCCGGGCCAAGATCCTCTCCGGCGAGATCTGGCCCAAGAAGTCCGACCAGGCCGGGCCCGCCGCCGAGGACTGAGCCGACCGGGCCGAGTTGCTCGGATAGCGCCGCTCGGATAGCGCGACGGCCCCCGGGCCCCTTTCGACGAGGGGGTGCCCGGGGCCGTCGCGTGAATCGGGCCGGCGGGGCCCGCCCGCCGTCGCCCCGGCTGAGACCGGACCGGGGTTCAGTCCCGGGCCCAGTCCACCAGGGCGGCGGCGATGCCGTGGTAGGCGGCGGGGGTGAGCTCGGCCAGGCGGCCGGCGGCGGCGTCGGGCAGCCCCAGGCTCCCGACGAACTCCCGCAGCCGCTGCTGGTCCACCCGGTGCCCGCGGGTCAGCTCCTTGAGCCGCTCGTAGGGGCTGTCCAGGCCCGGCGCGCCGGCGATCGCCTCGGCGCGCATGACCATCTGGATGGCCTCGGCCAGCACCTCCCAGTTGTGCTCCAGGTCCTCGGCCAGCACCTCCTCGGCCACCGCGAGCTTGGCCAGCCCCTGGGCGACGTTGGAGATCGCCAGCAGCGAGTGGCCGAAGGCCGTGCCGATGTTGCGCTGCGTGGTGGAGTCCGTGAGGTCCCGCTGCCACCGCGAGGTGCTCAGCGTCGTCGCCAGGGTGTCCAGCAGGGAGGTGGACAGCTCCAGGTTGGCTTCGGCGTTCTCGAAGCGGATCGGGTTGATCTTGTGCGGCATCGTCGAGGACCCCGTGGCGCCCTCCACCGGGATCTGGCGGAAGTAGCCGATGGAGATGTAGGACCACACGTCGGTGCACAGGTTGTGCAGCACCCGGTTGAACTGGGCGATGCCGGCGTAGAGCTCGGCCTGCCAGTCGTGGGATTCGATCTGCGTGGTCAGCGGGTTCCAGGTCAGCCCCAGTCCCTCGACGAAGGTGCGGGAGACCTCCTGCCAGTCCGCCCCCGGCACGGCGACGATGTGCGCGGCGTAGGTGCCGGTGGCTCCGTTGATCTTCCCGAGGATCTCCTGCTCGGTGACCCGCTTCAGCTGCCGCCGCAGCCGGAAGGCCAGCACGGCCAGCTCCTTGCCCAGCGTGGTGGGGGTGGCCGGCTGCCCGTGGGTGCGCGAGAGCATCGGGATCTCGCGGGTCTGCTCCGCCATCGCGAGGAGCTGATCCACGAGGTCGCGTGCGGCGGGCAGCCACACCTGCTCGACGGCGTCGCGGATGCCCACCGCCCACGCGAGGTTGTTGATGTCCTCGGAGGTGCACCCGAAGTGCACCAGCGGGGTCAGCCGCTCCAGGCCCAGGGCCTCGAGGCGGCGTCCGATGTAGTACTCCACGGCCTTGACGTCGTGCACCGTGACGGCCTCGATCTCGGCGAGCTCGGCGACGGCGTCGGCGTCGAAGTCCGTCACCAGGGACCGCAGGCCGGCCTGCCGCTCGGCGTTCAGCGGCTCGAGCCCGGGCAGCACACGGTGTTCGCACAGGTGGATGAACCACTCCACCTCCACGTGCACGCGGTTGCGGTTCAGGGCCGCCTCGGAGAGGTGCTCGGTCAGGGGCGCGCTCTGGCGCCGGTATCGGCCGTCCAGGGGCCCCAGGGCCGGGGCGGGGGACTGGGCGGCGAGGCTGAGGCGGCCGTCGGGCAGGCGGGGGTCGGCGTGCTCGGACGGGGAGCCGGAAGGGGTCGGTGAGGCCATGCGGTCATTCTCGCACGGCCTCCCCGCGCCCCGGAGATCCGCGACGCCGGTGCCTCGGAGGATCCGCGGTGGGAATCCACAGCGGCTCCTCTCGACGGGTGCGCCGGGACCGCCGTCCACAGGACGCCCGGGATCCCGCGGGGTGGGCCACGCGGCCTCGGCCGTTCCGGCGCAGGATGGGCGGGACGCCGGTCGATCCGCACGGACGGCGGCCGATCACTGGGCACCTGAGGAGGGCGGCGGAGATGGACATGATGGACACGCTGGGGCTGGTGGCCCCCGGAGCGCTCACCGGGGCCGGGGCGGCCGCGCAGGAGCGGCTGCGCGCCCTGGCCGAGCAGGCCCGCACCTGCTCCCGGCAGATCCACGGCGCCGGTGAGCAGGCGGCCGGGGCCACCCGGATCGAGTGGGAATCGGAGGCGGCGCAGCTGTTCCGCACCGGGATGTCCCGGCACGGGAGCCAGGTGGTGCTGGCCCGGGACCAGCTGGAGCAGGCGGCCGTGGAGCTGGAGCTGGCCGGGGAGCAGATCCGGGCGCACCTGGAGGGCCTGGCCACGGCGATGGCCGCGGCCCGGGACCGCCTGGGGCAGGCCCTGCACCGGGAGACCCAGCGGCTGCTGGACGGGGTCCAGGATCTGGCCGGGGACACCGTGGAGGCCGGGCGGCGGGCCCTGGAGTCCGTGGAGGTCTGCGGGGCCCGGGCCGCCGCCGAGGCGCTGGGCGGGGATCCGCTGGCCGCCGGGGTGCGCAGCGCCCTGGCCCAGGCGGGGGTGCGGTGATGGGCGGGGTGTTCTCCCGGCTGGGGGAGTATGAGACGTTCCTGGGCGCCCCGGCGCAGGAGACCGGAGCTCTGCAGCACGATCTGGGCGCCGTCCCGGAGGGAGGGGCGCTGCTGCAGACCTCCGTCCGGCAGCAGCGGATCGACACCGAGGAGGTGTCTCGGGCCTCCCTGCTGCTGGGTGCGGCCGGTGTGGAGTACGGGGCCACCCAGCTGGAGGCGCTGCCGGTGCAGACGGAGACGGCCCTGGCCTGGTCCCACCTGTCCGTGCATGCCGCGCGTGCCGCGGACCTGCTGCTGCAGGCGCAGTCCACGATGCTGGAGCTGACGACGGACGCCGCGGACTACGCCGCCAAGCTGCAGGCGGCCGCCCAGTCCTACGAGCACGCGGAGCAGATCGCGGGGGCCCTGGTGGGCGTCTTCGACTCCTTCTACAGCGGGGCCGTGCGTCAGATCTTCACCTCCGCGTTCACCACGGTGCGCAGCCTGCCGTTGGTGCTGACCCCGCAGGGGGCCGCGGGTGCGGCCGGAGGGCTGGGGACGATGGCGCTGGTGGGTGTCGCGCTGGTGGGCGGATTCGGTGCGGATGCGCACCTGCGGGGCCGACGGGCCGCGGCCTCCTCTCTGCTGCGCGGGGGCTCCCAGGGGAAGCTGGAGGCCACCCTGCACGGGGCCCGGGGGATGAAGCAGGCGGAGCGGGCCGCCGGGATCGGCCTGGGGCGGGTCACGGGGTTCCGGGAGGCCGGAAGGAGCAGCGGCACCGTGCAGCGCGGCGGCGTCGGCGGGATCATGGCGCGGATCAACGCGGCGGGAAGTACGGACGTCCGGCTCGACGCCGAGCACGGGGCCCAGGAGGAGACCGCCCTGGGGCACGTGGACGTGCAGGTGGTGACCCGGCCCGACGGCACCCGGGCCTACACGGTCTCGATCCCCGGCTCCGATTTCGACAACCTGTGGGCGGAGAACGAACCCAACGGCACCTTCTCCGCCCTGGACCTGGCCTCCGCGGACGGGACCGCGAGCCTCGCCCAGTCCCCAGTGCTGATGCAGATGGTGGATCAGGCCCTGCGGGAGGCCGGGGCCTCCGCCTCCGACGAGGTGCTGCTCACCGGATTCAGCCAGGGCGGCATGACCGCGCAGGCGCTGGCCGCCAACGGGGACTTCCGCAGCCGGTGGAAGGTGGCCGGGGTCCTGTCGATGGGGGCGCCGACCTCCGCCTACGGCGGGATCCCCGAGGACATCCCGGTGCTCAGCGTCGAGGACGTCAACGACGTCGTGCCCGCCGTCCTGGCCGAGGGCAGCCGCCCGGCCAACGCCCAGACGCAGGAGGTGCACGTGAACATGGGTGAGGAGGAGTACGGCATCGGCCTGTTCGGCGCGCACAACGGCGCTGGTTATGAGCACATGGCTGCCGCGGTGGCCCAGCAGCTGGGCCGCACCGGGGAGGGGCGGGAGTATCTGGCGATGCTGGATCGGATGATGCCGGAGGGCGCGGCGGTGAGCACCGTGACCTACGAGGCCGGCGCGGAGTACTACAACGCCGATCTCGACGATCCCCGCCGCCCCATGGCGCCCGTGAACCCGGCGTCGGTGGGCACCCTCAAGGAGGGGGTGGCCGCGGGGGAGGAGCTGGCCGCCGAGGTTGGGAAGGCGGCGGTGGGCGGGCTCACCCGGATGCCGGAGATCCGGATGCCCGAGCCGTGCCCCGCTCCGCAGATCCCGCAGGGCGGGGAGTTCCCCGGGACCATCCGCCCGCCGCGCCTGCCGGGGCACCCGATGCCCTCCCCGGTGCTGCAGTGAGGCCCGGCACACCGGGGAGGGGCAGCGGCTACAGTGGTGTCCATGAGTCCCGAGAACTCCTCCGAGCCCCCCGCCCGCGACGCCGCCGGGCACCGCGGCATCACCCCGCGCCCCGTGTTCGACCAGTTGCCGGCCTACGCCGCCGGGAAGCCGCCGAAGGTCGTGGAGGGGCTGCGCCAGTTCAAGCTGTCCTCCAACGAGAACCCGCTGGGCCCGGTGCCGGCCGTCGCGGAGGTCATCGACGCCTTCCGGGACACCCACCTGTACCCGGATCCGCTGTCCACCCGGTTGCGCGAGGCCCTGGCGGGACAGCTGGAGGTCCCCGCGGAGGACATCGTCACCGGGGCGGGCAGCCTCGGGGCGCTGACCCAGATCCTCGCGGCCTTCGCCGGGCAGAACACGGACGGCGTCCAGGACGAGGTCGTCTACCCGTGGCGCTCCTTCGAGGCGTATCCGATCGTGGTGGGTCTGGCAGGCGCCCGCTCCGTGCAGGTGCCGCTGTCCGACGACGGGGGCAACGACCTCGAGGCCATGGCCGCGGCGATCACCGAGCGCACCACCGTGGTGCTGCTGTGCAGCCCCAACAACCCGACCGGCCCGGCCCTGACCCGCGATGCGGTGGAGGCCTTCCTCGCGAAGGTCCCGGAGCACGTGGTCGTCGTGCTGGATGAGGCGTACTACGAGTTCTGCCGCCTCTCCGAGCTGACCGAGCGGGAGCGGGCCGAAGGCGGACTGGCCGAGGGGGTCTCCCTGTACCGGGAGCACCTCAACCTGGTGGTGCTGCGGACCTTCTCCAAGGCGGCCGGTCTGGCCGGGCTGCGCGTCGGGTACTCGATCGCCCACCCGGAGATCACCCGCAGCCTGCGCGTGTCCGCCACGCCCTTCGCGGTGAGCACCCTGGCCGAATCCGCCTCCGTCGCCGCGATCGCCCACCAGGAGGAGATCGACGAGCAGGTCCGCTGGATCGTGGCCGAGCGGGAGCGCATCGTCGCCGCGCTGCGCGAGGACGGCTGGCAGATCCCGACGACGCGGGCGAACTTCGTGTGGCTGCCGCTGGGGGAGCGCTCCGCGGCCTTCGCCCAGTTGGCCGAGGAGCACGCCCTGTCCGTGCGGGCCTTCCACCCGGAGGGGGTGCGCGTGAGCGTCGGCCCGCGCGAGGCCAACGACCGCTTCCTGGAGATCTGCCGGCACTTCCGGGAGCGCGTCTGAGGAAGCCGTCGCGAGGCCCGGGGCGGGTAGGCTGGGGACAGGGCGGCCGGAGGCCGCCGCGGTGCGCCCGGGGCTCATCCCGGCCCGCTCCACGGCCCCTCTTCGCGACGCCGCCCACGCACCCGAGCCACGGAGGATTCATGGTCACCCCGCCAGAGGCCCCTGCCGCCCACCCGGGCGCCGCCGCAGGCGCCCTGCCGCTGGTCCGCATCCTGGACCAGGAGGGACGCCGCACGGCCGAGCCGCGCTTCGAGCCGTACCTGCGGGAGCTGTCCCGGCAGGACCTGGAGCAGGCGTACCGGCAGATGCTCGCCGTGCGCCGCTTCGACGACGAGGCCACCGCCCTGCAGCGGCAGGGCAAGCTGGCGCTGTGGGTCCCCTCCAAGGGGCAGGAGGCCGCGCAGATCGGCTCCGGGATGGCGATGCGCCCCACGGACTACGTCTTCCCCTCCTACCGCGAGCACGCCCTGGCGATGCAGCGCGGCGTCGACCTGGCCCAGCTGCTCACCGTCTTCCGCGGGGTCTCCGGCCACGGCTGGGTCCCGGAGGATCACCGCTTCCACCTGTACTCCTTCGTCCTGGCCTCCCAGATCCCGCACGCCGTGGGCTATGCGATGGGGCAGAAGCTGGACGGGGCCCGGGATGAGGCGACGATCGTGTACTTCGGGGACGGCTCCTCCACCGAGGGGGAGGCCCATGAGTCCATGGTCTTCGCCGCCTCCTACGACGCCCCGGTGCTGTTCTTCGTGCAGAACAACCGCTGGGCGATCTCCGTGCCCTTCTCCACCCAGTCCCGCCTGCCTCTGGCCGAGCGGGCCGCCGGCTACGGCTTCGAGGGGATCCGGGTGGACGGCAACGACCTCCTCGGCGTCTACGCGGTGACCGCCTACGCCCTGGAGAAGATCCGGCGCGGGGAGGGGCCCGTGCTCATCGAGGCGGAGACCTACCGGCTCGGCGCGCACACCACCGCCGATGACCCCACCAAGTACCGCACCCGCGAGGAGGAGCAGGAGTGGGGCGCCAAGGATCCGCTGGTGCGCCTGGAGCGGCATCTGCGCGCCGAGGGCACGCCCGAGGAGTTCTTCGAGCAGGCCGAGGCCCAGGCTCGGGAGGGCGCCCGCTCCATCCGCGAGGCGGCGCTGGCGGCGCCGACCCCCGGCCTGGAGGAGTTCTTCGACCGGGTCTACGCCGAGCCGAACAGCCTCACGGCCGCGGAGAAGGCGTGGTTCCGGGAGTATGAGGCGGGCTTCGCCGATGCGGCGGCCGACGGCGAGCACGAGGAGGAGCGCTGAGATGATGGCACCCCGCGAATCAGCCGGGTCCGGCACCGGACCCGAGACGACGCCGACCGACCGCGTCCCGGAGCCCGAAGCCCCGGGCACCGGCATCTCGGAGACGGAGATCCGCCGCTCCGCGACCGCCCACGACGAGCCGCGCCCCGAGGTGCAGACCCTGCCGATGGCGAAGGCCCTGAACCTGGCCATGGACGATGCGATGGCCGAGGACGAGAAGGTCCTGCTGATGGGCGAGGACATCGGGACCCTGGGCGGGGTCTTCCGGGTCACCCAGGGGCTGAAGCAGACCTACGGGGCCCACCGGGTCATGGACACCCCGCTCGGGGAGGCCGGGATCGTGGGCACCGCGATCGGCCTGGCCCTGCGCGGGTACCGGCCGGTGTGCGAGATCCAGTTCGACGGCTTCGTGTTCCCGGCCTTCAACCAGATCACCTCGCAGCTGGCGAAGATCCGGGCTCGCTCGGGCGGGCACCTGAGCCTGCCCGTCGTCGTGCGGATCCCCAACGGCGGGAACATCGGCTCGATCGAGCACCACTCGGAGTCCCCCGAGGCGCTGTTCGCCCACACCGCGGGGCTGCGGGTGATGACCCCCTCCACTCCGCAGGATGCCTACTCAATGCTGCGCGAGGCGATCTCCTCGGAGGATCCGGTGATCTTCCTGGAGCCCAAGCGCCGCTACTGGCTCAAGGGCGAGGTGGACCGGCGGATCACCGCGGACACCCAGCGGGCGCAGATCGTGCGCGAGGGCCGCGACCTGACCCTGGCCGCCTACGGCCCGCTGGTGCCGGTGGCGCTGGCCGCCGCGCAAGCCGCACAGGAGGACGGGCGCAGCATCGAGGTCCTGGATCTGCGCAGCATCTCCCCCCTGGACGTCGACGCCGTGGCGGCCTCCGTGCACAAGACGGGTCGGCTGGTCATCGCCCACGAGGCGCCGAGCTTCGGCGGGATCGGCGGGGAGCTGGCCGCGCAGATCGCGCAGCGCTGCTTCTACGCCCTGGAGGCGCCCGTGCTGCGCGTGGGCGGGTACCACATGCCCTACCCGGTGGCCGCGGTGGAGGGGGACTACCTCCCGGACATCGACCGCCTGCTGGAGGCCTTCGACCGTTCCTTCGCGTACTGAAGTTCCCTGGCCCCGCGCCGCGCGGTGGCCGCGACGCCGGTTTTCCGCCGGCACAGGAGTGAGCCATGACTGACATCTTCACCCTCCCGGACGTCGGCGAGGGACTGACCGAGGCGGAGATCCTCTCCTGGAAGGTCGCCCCCGGTCAGACGGTGGAGTCCAACCAGGTGATCGTGGAGATCGAGACCGCGAAGTCCGTGGTCGAGCTGCCCTCGCCCTTCGCCGGCACGGTGCGCCGGATCCTCGCCGAGGAGGGCCAGACCGTGGAGGTCGGCGCCCCGCTGATCGAGATCGCCGGGGCGGACGCTGCCGAGGACTCCAGGGACCCCGAGGCCCCCGCCGGTGCGGCCGAGGAGGCCGACGGTGCGGGACCCGGTGACCGGTCCGCCCCGGTCGGCGCGCCGGGGGAGGCCCCCGATGCGGCCGGGACCGGGCGGCACCCCGAGACCACCGGGACCGCCGGCCGGGAGGGCGGCTCGTCCTCCCGCGCCCCGGGCGGATCCCCCGCCGATTCCCCGGCCGGCTCCCCTGCCGGCTCCGAGGGCGGGGCGGCCCTGGTGGGCTCCGGGCCCAAGGCGGATCCCGTGCGCCGTCGGGCCCGGAAGCGTCCCGTCGGCGGCACCGAGCCATCCCCAGCACCCCAGACCTCCCCGACCCCGCCGGCCGAGGAGCACCGGCGCGGGCCCCTGGCGGGACTCAACTCCTTCAGCGCGGGCGCCTTCGGCGCGAACCTCGCCGAGCGGGCCCGCGATGCCCTGAACCGGCTGCCGGGCCGCTCCCACGACGAGCCGATGCCCACCCCGGACGCCCACCAGCGGGTCCCGGGGGAGCCGCCGCGTCGTCCCACCCTCGCCAAACCGCCGGTGCGCAAGGCCGCCAAGGACCTCGGCATCGACCTCGCCGATGTGCCGGGCACGGGGGCGCAGGGCCAGGTCACGCAGAAGGACCTGATCAACTACGCCGCGAACAGCCAGGATCTGGAGGCGGCCAAGCCCGAGCACTTCTGGATCCCGCAGGGCCGCGGCGGGGACCGGCTGGAGCGGGTGCCCGTCAAGGGCGTGCGGAAGGTGACGGCCAAGGCCATGGTCAAGTCCGCCTTCGAGGCCCCGCACGTGTCGATCTTCGTGGACGTGGACGCCTCCCGGACCATGGAGTTCGTCAAGCGGCTGAAGGCCTCCCCGAGCTTCGAGGGGGTGAAGGTCACCCCGCTGCTGATCCTGGCGAAGGCGATCATCTGGGCCACCGCGCGCAACCCGCAGGTGAACTCCTCCTGGACGGACTCGGAGATCCTCATCAAGCGGTACATCAACCTCGGCATCGCCGCGGCCACCCCGCGCGGGCTCATGGTCCCGAACATCAAGGACGCCCAGGAGCTGTCCCTGCGCGAGCTCGCGGTGGCCATCCAGGCGCTGACCAAGACGGCCCGGGAGGGCAAGACCCAGCCGGGGGACATGACCGGCGGGACGCTGACCATCACCAACATCGGCGCCCTGGGCATCGACACCGGAACCCCCATCATCAACCCCGGTGAGGCCGCGATCGTCGCCTTCGGGACCATCAAGCAGAAGCCGTGGGTGGTGGACGGGGAGGTCATCCCCCGCTGGGTGACCACCCTGGGCGGTTCCTTCGATCACCGGATCGTGGACGGGGACCTCTCCGCCCGGTTCATGGCCGACGTCGCCTCCGTGCTCGAGGAGCCGGCCCTGCTGCTGGATATGTGAGGATCCGGAGCCGTCGGATCATCCGAGCCCCCGCTCCGAGGCGGGGCTCGGGTGGGACGGCGGCTCCCGAGGAGGCGGAGGGACTCCTGGCCGGTGAGGACGACGTCCGAGATCCGCGACCGGCCGCGCCAGGCGGACGGTCGCCCCACGTCCCTGCCCGGGACGCTCAGAACGCCTGGAAGCCCCATCGGTCCGCGCGGCGGTGGTAGGCGGTGCCCCACCACCCGCCCAAGGTGGCCGCGGCCAGCGCGATCAGCGCGGTGCCGGCCACCGTCAGGCCCGTCCACCCGAGGTTCGCCCCGCCGTAGTCCTGGGCCGCGACCGGCATCGTCCCGCCGGCGGCGGGCAGGCCCAGGGCCTGCACGACGATGCTGGACACCGCCGTGATCATCAGGAACCACAGGAACACCCCGACGCCCTGCTTGGCTCCGCCGAAGCGGGCCGCCCGACCCGCGGCGTAGCCGCCGCCCAGATACCCCAGGAACACGGCCACCGCGTAGGCCAGCACCCACATCCCGGCATCCGCTTCCCCCGCGCCCAGACCGGACAGGGCCGCGCCGGAGGACTCCGGCGCGGGTCCGACGCCGAAGCGCGGCAGCGCCTGCTGCGCCAGCCACACCAGGAAGCCGGTCAGCGGCAGGGCCGCCAGCCAGCCGAGCAGCCCGGGCAGCAGCTGCACCCGCGCGTACTCCTCCTTCTGCCGGGCCACCACGACCGCGCGCAGCTGCTCCCCGGAGAGCACCCGGGCCGGCTCCTCCTCCCCGTAGGTCCCCGCGCCGCCGGGAGCGTGCGGGGACTCGAGCCAGGCCGTCGAGGCGTCGCGCCGCGATCCGGGGGCCCCGGGGGCATCCAGCACCCGGGTCGCGCTGGGATCCGCCGGGTGGGAGCCCGCACCCAGCACCCGCGTGGCTTCGGGATCCTCCAGCACCTGCGTGGCCTCCGGGTCCCCCTCGACGGCGGACAGGTGCCGCGGGGCGGCGCCCCGCACCTCGGTGGCCTCGGGATCCCGGATCACCTGCGTGGCCTGGGCATCCGGATCCCACCACCCGCCGTCCCGCGGGGAGCCGGGCTCCAGGGGGCGGGTGGCGCCGTCATCCACCCAGCCATCCCCGGCCCCATCCGCTCCCGATGATTCGGAGGAGCGCCACGGCGTCCGCCCGTCCCGGCTCACCGGGCCTCCTCCGCGCGCACCTGATCCCGGTACTCGGCCGGGAAGTTCTCCAGAGCGTACTGCCCCGTCCGCTCGGTCGGATCGATCCGGCGGATCACCCGGGCCGGGGCCCCGGCGACCACCGTGCCCGGCGGCACGTCACGGGTCACCACGGCACCGGCGGCCACCACCGCATCCCGCCCCACGGAGACCCCGGCCAGCACGATCGCCCCGCCGCCGAGCCACACGTTGTCCTCGATCGTGATGGGCAGCCCGCCCTCCCACTGCCGCTTCCGATCCACCGGGTTCAGCGGGTGGGTGGGGCACAGCAGCTGCACGTGCGGGCCGATCTGCACGTCGTCGCCGATGCGGATCTCGGTGACGTCCAGGGCCGTGAGCCCGAAGTTCGCGAAGACCCGGCTGCCCACGTGGATGTTGTACCCGTAGTCCACGTGCAGGGGCGGGCGGATCGCCACGTGCTCGCCCACCGAGCCCAGCAGCTCGGCCAGCAGGTCCTGGGCCGCCGAGCGGTCGGTGAGCATCAGCTCCCCGTAGCGGGCGGCCATCGCGGCGGCCTCCCCGGAGCTGCGGTGCACGACGCCGTCGGCGCCCTCGGCCGGGGTGGCTCCGCCGCCGCGGTAGGGCAGGCCCGCGTGCATCCGCTCCCGCATGCTCAGCTCGGCGTCGCCGGGGGCGGGGGAGGCGGCCGCGGAACGGACCGGATCGCTGTGCTCGGACATGGACATGCTCCTCGGAAGGTGGGGAAGGGGAATGGCGTGCGGGGCCGTCGGCTCAGCGCCCGAAGATCACCACGAGCAGGATCACCAGCAGACCGACGCCGATGGCGACGCCCGTGGCGACCAGCAGCCGCCGGTTGATCTGCTTCATGACCTGGCGGACCTCGGCCTCGGTGAACGGGCGGGTGCGCTGGGGGCGGTGCGGAGTGCTCATGGGCCATCAGTATTCCAGGTCACCGGGGCGAAGCCGATCGGTAGAATCGCCCCCATGGCTGATACGTCCCCCGCCGCGCCGCCGCGGCCCTGGCTGAAGAACTACAACCCCGGCGTGGCCCACGACCTGGACCTGCCGGAGACCTCCCTGGTCCACGTGTTCGAGGAATCCGCGCGGCGGGCCGGAACCCGATCGGCCCTGGAGTTCTTCGGCGCGAGGACGACGTACGCGCAGCTGGCCGAGCAGGTCTCCCGCGTGGCCGAAGGCCTGCGGGTCATGGGCGTGCAGCCCGGGGACCGGGTGGCCCTGGTGCTGCCCAACTGCCCGCAGCACGTGGTCGCCTTCTACGCGATCCTGCGGGTCGGCGGCGTCGTCGTGGAGCACAACCCGCTGTACACGGCCGGGGAGCTGCGCCACCAGTTCGAGAACCACGGGGCGAAGATCGCGATCGTGTGGGACAAGGCGGCCGCGAACATCACGGACCTGCCCTACGACCTGCGCCCGCGCAGGATCATCGCGGTGAACATGGTGGAGGCGATGCCCGCCGGGATGCGCCTGGCGCTGAAGCTGCCCGTCGGGAAGGCCAAGGCCGCCCGGGAGAAGCTGGAGGGCCCGGCCCGCGGGTGCATCCCCTGGCGCCAGCTGCTGAAGAACGCGCCCATCGCCGAAGACCACCGCCGCCCCACGGCCCACGACCTCGCCCTGCTGATGTACACCTCCGGGACCTCCGGGACCCCCAAGGGCGTGGTCCTCACCCACCGGAACCTGGAGTCCAACGCCGCGATGGGCCGGGAGTGGATCCAGCCGGACGAGCGCGAGACCATCTACGCCGTGCTGCCCCTGTTCCACGCCTACGGGATGACCCTGGGCCTGGGCATCGCGATGGCCATCCGGGCCAAGCTCGTGCTGTTCCCGACCGTGGACATCGACCTGATCCTCACGGCCATGCGCAAGTCCCCGCCGACCATCCTCCCGGCGGTCCCGCCCGTCTACCAGCGGCTGCTGGAGGCCGCGGATGAGAAGGGCGTGAGCCTGTCCGGGATCAAGTACTCCGTCTCCGGGGCGATGAACCTGCCCGTGGATCTGGTCCAGGAATGGGAGACCCGCACCGGCGGCTACCTCGTGGAGGGCTACGGCCTGACCGAATGCGCCCCGCTGGTCTCCTGCAACCCGCTCAACGACACCCGACGGGCCGGGTCCATCGGCATCCCCTTCCCCTCCACCCTCATCCGCCGGGTGGACCCGGACACGGGGAAGGACGCCGCCGAGGGGCGCCCCGGCGAGCTGTGGGTCAAGGGCCCCCAGGAGTTCCAGGGGTACTGGAAGAACGAGGTCGCCACCCGGGAGACCCTCACCGCGGACGGCTGGCTGCGCACCGGGGACGTGGTGACCATGGACGAGGACGGGTTCCTGTTCGTCGTGGACCGGGTCAAGGAGATCATCATCACCGGGGGCTTCAACGTCTCCCCGTCCGAGGTGGAGACGGCCCTGAAGACCTTCGACCCGGTGGTCGACGCCGCCGTCGTCGGGATCCCCTCCGCGAAGGGCGGGGAGGAGGTCGTGGCCGCCGTCATCATGAGCCCCGGCACCGCCCTGGACGAGCAGGCGCTGCGCGAGCACTGCTACACCAAGGTCACCCGGTACAAGGTGCCCCGAAGGATCGTGGAGCTCGAGGAGTTCCCCCGCTCCATGCTCGGCAAGACCCTGCGCCGGGAGGTCAAGAAGCAGGTGGAGGCCAAGCTCGACCGCGCCTCCGACTAGCGGCGCATGATCTTCCGGGCCAGCAGGTTGCCGACCAGCTGCACCAGCTGCACCAGGATCACGATGATGATGATCGCCACCAGGGTCACGTTCCAGTCGAAGCGCTGGTAGCCGTAGCGGATCGCGAAGTCGCCGATGCCGCCGCCGCCCACCGCGCCGGCCATCGCGGACATGTCCACGACGCCGATGACGATGAACGTGTATCCGAGGATCAGCGGACCCAGGGCCTCCGGCAGCATCACCGAGAACATGATCCGCAGCTTCGAGGCGCCCATCGCGCGGGCGGCCTCGATCACCCCGGGGTCGATGGAGACGAGGTTCTGCTCCACGATCCGGGAGATCGCGAAGGTCGCGGCCACCACCATCGCGAAGATGCCCGCCTTGATCCCGATGCTGGTGCCGATGGTCTGCAGCATGACCGGGCTCAGCGCGGCCAGCAGGATCACGAAGGGGATCGGGCGGATCAGGTTGACCACGAAGTTCAGCAGCGCGTTGACCGGCCGGTTGGCGAGGATGCTGCCCGAGCGGGTGGTGTACAGCAGGGTCCCGATGATCAGACCGAAGATCCCGGCCAGGACCATCGTCACCAGCACCATCTGCAGGGTCTCGGTCACGGCCGGACCGATCTTCGGCAGCACCGTGTCCCAGTCGGTGGTCTTGGCCGCCAGCACCGGGGCGTGGGCGAGGGCGGCGTCGAACTGTGCGTGCATCAGGCGCGCACCTCCTTCACGGTGGTCACGAGCTTCAGCTGCTCCACGGCGGCGTCGATCGCGGTGATCTCGCCGAGCAGCTCCAGGGTCAGGCGGCCGTAGGTGCGGCCCTGCAGGGTCTCCAACCCGCCCTGCACCACGGTGAAGGTGACCCCGCGCTCCCCGAGTCGGGACAGCACCTGTCCGACCTCGGCCTGATCGTGGATCTCCACGTTGACCAGGTGCCCGCGGTGCCGGGCCTTCAGCTCCGCGGCCTCATCCCCGGTCGGCGCCTGCTTCACGGTGGTGGACACGAAGCGCTGGGCCGGGGCCGTCTGGGGGTCGGAGAACACGTCGTAGACGTTGCCCTCCTCCACCACGCGGCCCTTCTCCATCACGGCCACCCGGTCCGCGATCTTCGCGACGACGTCCATCTCATGGGTGATGACCACGATCGTGATGCCCAGGTCCTCATTGACCCGCTTGAGCAGGTCCAGGACCTCCTCGGTGGTCTCCGGGTCCAGCGCGGAGGTGGACTCGTCGGCCAGCAGCAGGTGCGGCTCCGTGGCCAGGGCCCGGGCGATGCCCACCCGCTGCTTCTGCCCGCCGGAGAGCTGATCCGGATGGCTCTTCGCCTTGTCCGCCAGCCCCACGAACTCCAGCAGCTCCGCGACCCGCGCCCGGCGCCTCTCCTTGGACCAGCCGGCGATCTTCAGCGGGAACTCCACGTTGGCCGCGACCGTCTTGGAGTTCATCAGGTTGAACTGCTGGAAGATCATGCCGATCTCCGTGCGGATCCGCCGCAGCCGGGATTCCCCGGCCCCGGAGATCTCCTGCCCGTCCACGGTCAGGGTCCCGGAGGTCACGGTCTCCAGGCCGTTGATCAGGCGCACCAGGGTGGATTTGCCGGCCCCGGAGTAGCCGATGATCGCGTAGATCTCGCCGCGGCGGATGGTGAGGCTGACGTCGTCGACGGCGGTCACGGAGCGGGAGCCGACCCGGAAGGTCTTGCTCACCCCGTCCAGGACCACCATGTCCGTCCCGGTCTGCTCGGGGCGGGTGCGGGTCTGTGCTGTCATGGTCTCCCTCGGGTGGGTGTGGCTGGGACGGGTCAGCTGTTCTTCTTCTCGTCCTCGAGCCTGGTCTGCACCTTGCGCAGCTCGTCGGTGCGGTCCTTGCTCACGGACACGGCGGTGCCGCCGGACTGCTTCTTCTCGGCTTCCTGCACGGCGTCCGAGTGGTAGACGTCCACGATCTTCTGGTACGTCTCGTTGTCCTCATCGCCCTTCTTGGACACGAAGAGGTTCACGTACGGCAGGGCGTCCTCGTTCTTCGGGTCATCCTGGTACAGGGCGTCCTCCGGCGAGAGGCCGGCATCCTCCAGGAAGGTGTTGTTCACGATGGAGGCGGCCACCGAATCCATGGACACCACGGTCTGCTTGGCATCCACCGCGGTGAGGGTGACCTTGGAGTTCGCGGTGTCCACGTCGTCCTGGGTGGGCTGGGCCTTGTCCTCCTTGAGGGTCAGCAGGCCGGCGGCCTTCAGCACCAGGATCGCGCGGGTCTCGTTGACGGCGTCGTTGGGGATTGCGATCTCCCCGCCCTGGGGGATGTCCTCGACCTTGTCGTACTTCTTCGAGTACAGGCCCAGCGGGTAGATCGAGGTCGGGCCGACGATCTGCAGGTCGTCGTCGTTGTCCACGTTGTAGTTGGCCAGGTAGGCGATGTGCTGGAACCAGTTCAGGTCCGCCTGCCCCTGGGCGACGGCGGGGTTGGGGCGGGAGTAGTCGCCCATCTCCACGTACTCGACGTCGATGCCCTCCTTCTTCGCCTCCTCCTGCAGGGTGTCCTGGACCTGGTTGTGCTCGGTGATGGCGATCTTGACGGTCTCATCGCCGTCACCGGATCCGCCGCAGGCGGTCAGACCGAAGGTCAGGGGGACGATGGCGAGCAGTGCTCCCAGCTTCTTCTTCATGGTGGTTTCCTCGATGCGGTGGCGGGTGGTGCGCAAACGCCGCGCGTCGGACTCCCGCCGATCCGGAAGGTCGACCGGATTCCGGGCCCAGGGCAGGGCCGGCGGAGCGCCGACGGCGGCGCGATGCGTCCATTAGACCACGGGGTTTTCCGGTCTCTCCAAAGACGTCGGCAGATGAAACCGACGCCGACACCGGGTGTCATACGGCGTCACAGAGGGGAGGGCGCGCCGCGGTGAGAGCCGTCGGCGACGGCGCCTGGGGCATCGTGAGCAGGGTCGGATGGGCCTCGGGGATCGGCTGGGGCGGGGTGTCGAGAAGGGAGCGCGGATGCATCACGAGGTGCGGCTGGAACGGGATGGGGTGCTGCTGCGTCCCCTGAGGCCCGAGGACGCCGAGGTGCTGCACCCGCACCTGGATGAGCGGATGTGGGCGGGGATGTCGGCGCCCCTGCCGCCCTCCCCGGAGGCGCTGGCCGAGGAGTTCTGCGCGCTCATCAACCGCCCGGACGGCCTGGCCTTCGCTGTGGAGGAGGAGGGCCGCGTGCTCGGCCGCACCACGTTCTACGACCTGGTCCCCGGCCTGCGCACGGAGATCGGCAGCACCGTCTACCTGCGCTCGGCGTGGGGGACCCGGGTCAACCCCGTGTGCAAGCTGCTGCTGTTCAAGCACGCCTTCGAGGAGCTCGACGTCGGCCGGGCCGCGCTGCGCTGCGATCACCGGAACCTCCGCTCCCACCGGGCGATCGCCCGGCTCGGCGCCCGCTTCGAGGGCACGCTGCGCGGGTACCGGCGCGCCGCTGACGGGACCGTGGCCGACGTCGACTACTTCAGCGTCCTGCGAGCGGAGTGGCCGCAGGTGCGGGACGGGCTGGAGCGGCGCCTCGCGGGGTGAACGGGTGATCCACCGTCTCCCCGGGGGCCCACGTGCGCGAGCCGGCGCCTCCCCGGGGGACCCACATGCGCGAGCCGGCGCATCCGTTCCCGAAAAATGCGTTGGTGGGAACGGGAGCGCCGGCTCGGCGGGGAGGTGGGAACGGGAGCGCCGGCTCGGCGGGGAGGTGGGAACGGGGGCGCCGGCTCGGCGGGGAGGTGGGAACGGGGGCGCCGGCTCGGCGGCTGGCAGCGGGGCGGAGGCCATCCGCTCCAGCACTCGGATGGAACCGATGTGCAGAACACTTGTGCAATCGCGTGATCGGCGCTTAGGCTGACCGGTGTTCTGTGGTTGCGGTCACCGACTGCATCCTGGGGAGCCGCTCCGTGGTGGGGCGCTCCTGTGACCGCCTCGCATCCGAGGGACGAAGACGAAGGAGTCCTCACATGTCCTCACAGCCAGACGCAGCCCCGCCGAATGCCGCGGGCGCTCCCTTCCTCGACCGCATCGGCATCCCCTCGGTTCTGAAATGGGGATTCCTCGGGGTGCTGGTCTTCATGACGGGGCTCGGCGTCGAGTCCAACTTCGTGACACCGCACCTGGTGGCGACCCTGGGCCGGGGGGAGGGGACGATCTCGATCGTCATCGCCATGTACTCCCTCGCGGTGGCGGTGGCCAGCTATCTCTCCGGAGCCCTCTCCGACCTCTTGGGGCCGAAGAAGGTCATGCTCATCGGCTTTATCATCTGGATCGTCTTCCAGGTCGGCTTCCTGCTTTCCATCCCGACCGGCAACATCTGGCTGGTCGGGGTCATGTACTTCTTCCGAGGGTTCGGCTTCCCGCTGTTCACCTTCTCCTTCCTGGTCTGGGTGAACATCACCGCGCTGAAGTCCAAGGCGGGAACCGCCATCGGCTGGTTCTACGTCATGTTCACCGGTGGGCTGCCGACCCTGGGCTCCCTGCTGGCCGTCGGTGCCATCCCGGCCTTCGGGGGCGGGACGCGGGGGGAGACCGGGGCGATGTGGGCTTCGAGCCTGCTCATCGTCGTCGGCTTCTGCCTGGTGTGGTTCGGCTGCCATGAGCCGCGGGGGATGGCTCGCATCGCTCCGGAGGGTGAACCCGCATCGCGGATCATGCTCTCCGGTCTGCGCCTGACCTTCACCAACTCGAAGGTGCTCCAAGGCTTCCTGGTGCGCCTGATCAACACCGCTCCCGAGTTCGGCATGTTCATCATCATGCCTGCGGTGATCTCGACGACGCTCGGGTGGGGACAATCCCGCTGGCTGCTGATGACCGTGTGCGTGTACGCCGGAAACATCCTCTTCAACGCCTTCTTCGGCCATATCGGAGACCGCATCGGATGGGTCAACACGGTCCGCTGGTGCGGGGTCTTCGCCTCCGCGCTCGCGCTGCTGGCCTGGTGGTATGTGCCGCACTGGGTTCCGGCGGGATCCGCCTGGGGTTACGCCGTCTCCGTGGTCGCCGGGGTGGCTTACGGGATCTTCCTGGCGGGATTCGTGCCGATGGGGGCGATCATGCCGGAGAACGCCCCCGATCATCGCGGGGCGGCCATGGCCATGTACACGACCGCGGCCGGTGGGGCCTTCTTCCTCGGTTCCGCCGTCGTCGCGGTGGTCCTCGGCATCACCGGTGCCCTCGACTGGAGCTCCTATGCCCAGAACTCCGCGGTGATCTGGACTTTCGTGGCCCTGTACGCGTGCGCCTTCGTGATGGTGGGGAATCTGCGCACGCAGCAGGATGACCCGGAGCACCGCCGGCAGATCCGCGATGCGGACACCGCCTCCCTGGCCATCCAGGCGGCCAACAATCAGCAGACGACGATCCACGCTCCGGTTCCGTCCGTGCGAGACGAGAGCTGATCAGGGGGTCTCGTGCGATGAGGCGAGGGCCTCTCGAGCCGCGGGCTCGAGAGGCCCTCGCGCTCGTCGGTCCTCAGTCCGCGGCCTCGAGGATCTGGCGCGCAGTCGCCTCGTCGGTCACCAGACGGGTGAACATCCCGGCTCTGCTGGAGATCAGGATGGAGCCGACCTTCTCCTGCCCCAGGGCCACGGCTGTGACGTGGGGGATCGCACTCAGCAGCTCCCGAGGGATGCGGACCGTGCGATCGCTGCCCGGGAAGATGAGGTCCTTCCCGTCCTGGTCGAAGAAGTGCAGGCAGATGTCGCCCGCCGAATCGCGGAGGCTGTCCTTCGGGATCGCCGAGGCGATCGATGTCCGTCCCGTGGTCGGCGACCCGACGCCCACCAGCGCGCCCTTGGCGGTGGCCCAGACCCGGCGGACCTCCTGGAAGGCGCTGTCCTCCTGCAGCGCCTGGAACATCAGGGGGGATGGGATCGCCCCGGCGAAGATGGGAGTGTAGGTGGCCCCGGTCTTCAGGGCTATGGTGCGGACGATCTCATTGGTCTGATGCCAGGGCTCGGGCTCGGCCACTCCTCCGACGCCCGGGGCGAGCGCGACATCGCGAAGGTCCGGAAGATCCATGTGGGAGATGTCCCACATGGCCTTTCCGGAGGAGATGACGAGCCCGTCGCCCTTGTGCAGCTCCATGTCGAGGATGGCCCGTCGCACCGCCAGCTGCATGCCCCGGCCCATGGGGCTGTGCTGGAGGCCCTCGGCCAGGTACACCGCAGAGAGCCCGAGCCGCGTGCGCACCTGCTCGCGCAGCTTCTCTCCTCCTCCGCTGTGGGGATGGATCACGCGGATCTGCACCATGCCGGTCTCGCGCGCGTGCGCCAGCATCCGGCTGATCGTCGGACGGGAGACCTTCAGATCCGCAGCGATCTCCGACTGGCTGCGCTCCTCCTCGTAGTACAGGCGCGCGACTGCATAGAGGCGATCCGGGTCGTAGAGATCGGCGGTCTGCTGGTGGAGCGGCATGGGGGCCTTTCTGTGCTGGGGCTCTGGGGGGCGGATGGACCCCGCAAGAACATAAGTGCTTGACATATGTTCTCAGGTCTCGAAGAATGTGCTCTATACGACACCGTCGTCGATGACTGAGGAGGCACCATGCCCACCACCGAGATCCCCGCCCAGATGCAGGCCGTCGTCTGCCACGGACCGGAGAACTACACCCTCGAGACCAAGCCCGTCCCCGAGACGGGTCCGACGGATCTGCTGATCGAGGTCGAGGCGGTGGGAGTCTGCGCCTCCGACCTCAAGTGTTACCACGGCGCCCCCAAGTTCTGGGGAGATGAGAATCGCGAGCAGTGGGCTCAGGAGGGCATCACCCCGGGCCATGAGATCACCGGAACCATCGTGCGCGGTTCGCAGGAGGCTCTCGAGCTGCACAGCGAGGGCGTGCCCTATACCCTGCAGCTCGGGGATCGGATCGTCATCGAGCAGATCGCTCCCTGCGGGCGGTGCCGCTACTGCCAGCGGGGGGAGTACTGGATGTGCGGGCCGCACGACATGTTCGGCTTCCGCGAGTGGGACGGTGCCATGGCCGAGTACATGCTCGTGCCTTCCCTGGCACGGGTGCATCGGATCTCCCGAGACGTCAAGCCCCAGCACGCGGCTTTCGCCGAGCCGCTGTCCTGTGCCCTGCACGCCGTCGAGCGCGCGCAGATCAAGTTCGAGGACACCGTGGTCATCGCAGGCGCCGGGCCGATCGGTCTCTCGGCGCTGATCGGGGCCCGGCAGAAGAACCCCCTGCGCATCATCACCCTCGATATGGATGACGCCAAGCTGGAGCTGGCTCGGCGCTGCGGGGCGGATCTGACCATCAACATCGCGGAGGAGGACGCCGTCGCCCGCATCAAGGAGCTGACCGACGGCTACGGAGCGGATGTCTACATCGAGTGCACCGGGCACCCCTCGGCTGTGCCGCAGGGGCTGAACCTGCTGCGCAAGCTGGGCACCTATGTGGAGTACTCCGTCTTCGGCTCGGACGTGACCGTGGACTGGTCGATCATCTCCGACGACAAGGAGCTCAACGTCTACGGGGCTCACCTGGGCCCCTTCACCTGGGGTGCTGCCGTCAAGATCATCGAGGAGGGCGAGCTGCCCCTGGATGACATCTGCACCCACCAGTACCCGCTCGATCGCTTCCAGGAGGCGCTGGACATGGTCGGGGACTCCCGCGGCGCTTCGATCAAGGTCTCGATCCTGCCCCAGAGCAAGTAGATCCCCAGGACCACCCGGCACCCGGCCTCAAGGAGGAGACCCCGCCCATGACCACCCTGTACAACGATCCCGCCGAATTCTCCGAAGACCAGCTCGAAGGCTTCGTCGACCTGTACTCGGATCGCCTGGTCCGGGTGCCGGGAGGCGTGGTGACCTGCCCACCGCGCACACCCCAGGTCGCGGTGGTCGTAGGCGGGGGCTCGGGTCACTATCCGGCCTTCGCAGGCCTCGTAGGTCCGGGCTTCGCCAGCGGCGCCGTGGTCGGCAACATCTTCACCTCCCCATCGGCCGCTCACGTCTACTCCGTGGCGAAGGCGGCGGAACAGGGGCGAGGGGTCATCCTGACGTTCGGCAACTACGCCGGGGACAACATGAACTTCGGCATCGCCGCGGAGATGCTGCGCGCGGAGGGGATCGACACCCGGATCGTCGTGGTCAAGGACGATATCGCCTCGGCGCCGGACTTCGATGACCGACGCGGCATCGCTGGGGACTTCACTGTCTTCAAGGTCATGGGAGCGGCCGCGGCCGCCGGGTGGGACGTGGATGAGGTCGAGAGGCTGGGCAACCTCGCGAATCGGCGAACTCGCACCCTCGGCGTCGCTTTCTCCGGCTGCACCATGCCCGGGGCCGACGAGCCCCTGTTCCAGGTGGCTGACGGCCAGATGGGGGTGGGACTGGGAATCCACGGTGAGCCGGGCATCCGGGACGAGGCCCGGCCCTCCGCCCAGCACCTGGGACGGCTCCTCGCGGATGCCGTCCTGGCCGAACGGCCCGAGGGCGCCACCGGGGACAGGGTCGGCGTCATCGTCAACGGGTTGGGCACCACCAAGTACGAGGAGCTCTTCCTGCTCTATCGCACCATCGCGCCCCGGTTGCGTGAGGCCGGCTTGGAGATCGTCGATCCCGAGGTGGGGGAGCTGGTGACCTCCCTCGATATGGGAGGGGTCTCCCTGACCCTCCTGTGGCTGGATGATGAGCTGGAGGAGATGTGGCGTGCTGATGCCTATGCCTGCGCGTACCGCAAGCAGGCGGCCCCGCTGAACTCCATCGATGCGTCGTGGACGCCGGGGACCTCGGTGGTCGATGTCGAGGACCTGGTTCCGGCGGGGGCAGCCGGCCGGGCCGCTGCGGAGAAGCTGCGCGATATCGTGCGGGATGTCAGCGCGCTGATGCACGAGCAGGAGACCCGACTCGGGGAGATCGATTCCTTCGCCGGGGACGGCGATCACGGTCGGGGCATGGTCCGCGGCATCGATGCCGCGCTGGAGGCTGTCCGCCAAGCGCCGGAGGAGGCAGGCCCGGCCTTCCTGCTCAAGGCCGCGGGACGTGCGTGGGCCATGCAGGCGGGAGGCACCTCCGGGGTGCTCTGGGGAGCGTCCCTGGAAGCTGCTGCCGCGGTGCTGGACGACGCGGCGGAGCAGGCTCCGACTCCGGAGCAGGTGCGGGCCGCCGTCGCCCGCTTCGCGGAGTCCCTGCAGACCCTGGGTGGGGCCCAGCAGGGAGACAAGACCCTGCTCGACGCGATCCTGCCCTTCCGTGAGGCGCTGGAGGCGTCCGAAGAACCGCTGCCTGAGGCCTGGCGGCGAGCCGCCGCCGTGGCGACGGAGGCCGCTGAGAGCACCGCGCAGCTGATCCCCCGGAAGGGGCGGGCGCGGCCTCTGGCGGAGAAATCCGTGGGCCACCCCGATCCCGGGGCGATCTCCATGGCGATGATCCTGTCCCTGATCGGCGAGCACCTCGTCTGAGCCCAGAACTCCCACCCCGCCACCGAGAGAAAGGACCGCCATGAGCACCGAGAACACCGCAGGACTCCGCCTGATCGTCGGAGGAGACGACGCCGGATACGGCTACAAAGAGGCCGTCAAGAACCAGCTGGAGCAGGATCCCCGCGTCGCCTCCGTCGTCGATGTGGGAGTCGCCGAGGATCAGCACACCCCATACCCGTCGGTCGCCATCGAAGCCGCCGAGAGGATCGCGCGCGGCGAGGCCGATCGAGCCATCCTGATCTGCGGGACGGGACTGGGTGTGGCGATCTCGGCGAACAAGGTGCCCGGCATCCGGGCGGTCACCGCTCACGACTCATACTCCGTGGAACGCTCGGTGCTCTCCAACGATGCCCAGGTCCTGTGTATGGGCCAGCGGGTCATCGGCCGGGAGCTGATGCTGCGCCTGGCCCACGAGTGGATCGGCTACACCTTCGACCCCTCATCTCCCTCGCGGGAGAAGGTCCAGGTGCTCACCGACTACGAGAACCGCTGAACAGCGGGAGAGGAGGTCCACACCATGCTGGCGCTCTCTGAACGGAACCTCGAGCGGATCCGCGAGTCCGCGGCGGCTCGTCTGCCCGAAGGCAGCAGCTTCCGGACACCCTCCTACGATCGCAGCTGCCTGACCGTAGGTACCGTCCATTTCGGGGTCGGGGGTTTCCATCGCGCACATCAGGCGCGCTATCTCGATGACCTCCTCCAGCGCGGCGAGGGGAGGGACTTCGCCATCGCCGGCATGGGCGTCATGCCCCAGGATCGGCGGATGCGCGAGGTCCTCCGGAGTCAGGACCATCTCTACACCCTCATCTCTCGCTTTCCCGACGGGCGGGAGGACATCAGGGTCATCGGATCGATCGTGGACTACATCTGGGCCCCCGAGGATCCGGTGGGCGCCGTGGAATACCTCGCCCAGGATAACGTGCGGATCGTCTCCCTGACGGTCACCGAGGGCGGATACAACATCAACCAGGTGACCCACGAGTACGACCTTGCGGCTCCCGAGGTGGCGGCTGACCTGCGGGATCCGGAGCATCCGCGCACGGTCTTCGGGTTCGTCGTGCGCGCTCTGCAGCTGCGCCGGGAGCGTGGAATCGCTCCGTTCACGGTGCGCTCCTGCGACAACATCCAGGCCAACGGGGAGGTCGCGCGGTCCGTCTTCACCGCCCATGCGAGGGCACTGGACCCGGAGCTGGCCTCGTGGATCGAAGCGAACGTGAGCTTCCCGAACTCGATGGTCGATCGGATCACCCCCGCCACCACCGACGATGATCGCGCCTACGTTCGGGAAGCCCTCGGCTATGAGGACGCCTGGCCGGTGGTCACCGAAGACTTCATCCAATGGGTCATGGAGGACGACTTCCCGACGGGCAGAGCCCCCTACGAACAGGTCGGGGTGCAGATGGTGGACGATGTCGCTCCCTACGAGAAGCTGAAGCTGCGGATGCTCAACTCATCCCACCAGGGGCTGTGCTATTTCGCCCATCTCGCCGGATACCACCGGGTGGATGAGGCGGTCTCCGATCCGCTGATCGCCGACTTCCTGCTGCGCTACATGCATGAGGAAGCCCAGCCCACGCTGGATCCGCTGCCGGATGAGAATCCCGAGCAGTACGCTCAGACCCTCATCCGGCGCTTCACGAATGTCGCGGTCAAGGACACGGTGCCGCGTCTGTGCGCGGAGTCCTCGGACCGGATCCCCAAATGGCTGGTACCGGTGATCAGGGACAATCTCCGGTCCGGAGGACGGGTGCGCTGCTCCGCCGCCATCGTGGCATCCTGGGCTCGGTATGCGGAGGGAATCGACGAGCAGGGCGAGCCGATCGAGATCGTGGATCACGCAGAGCAGAAGGTCCGATCCGCGGCTCAGCAGCAGCTGGAAGGCGACGAGCTGGCCTTCCTGAGGAACGAGGACTTCTTCGCGGACCTCGTCGAGCACGAGGAGTTCACTCGCGAGTATCTCTGGGCGCTGCGCTCCCTGCACGAGGTCGGCAGTCTCGAGACCCTGCGCCGCCTGCAGGAGCGCCAGGAGGACTCATGAGCACCTGCGTTCTGGGCGTGGATTCCTCCACCCAATCCTGCAAGGCCCTCCTGGTGGATGCGGATACCGGGGAGGTGCTGGAACGACGGCGTGCCGCACACCCTCCCGGCACCGAGGTGGACCCAGCGGCATGGAGCCAGGCCCTGCACCAGGTCACCGCAGACCTGCTGCCCCGGGCCAGCGCCGTGGCGGTAGCGGGACAGCAGCACGGCATGATCCTGCTTGACGAAGCCGGGCGAGTGATCCGTCCGGCCCTGCTGTGGAACGACGTGCGCTCCGCCCCGCAGGCGCGGAGGCTCACGGAGCACCTGGGAGGACCACAGGAGGCTGCTCGACGGATCGGCTCCGTTCCAGTGGCCTCCTACACCGCGACGAAGGTGCGCTGGGTCCGGGAGAACGAGCCCGAGAACGCCCGGCGCATCGCGGCCGTCGCGCTCCCGCATGACTGGCTGACTCGCGAGCTGAGCAACGGAGATCAGCTGTGGACGGACCACGGGGAAGCCTCCGGCACCGCCTGGTACGACCCGGCGGCTCGTCGATGGCTGCCCGAGATCGCCTCCTGGGCAGCCGGACACGACATCGCCCTGCCTCGACTGGCCGCACCGCACCAGGCCGTCGGCACCACCTCCTCAGGAGCCGTTCTGGCCCCCGGAACCGGCGATAATGCCGCAGCGGCACTGGGTCTGGGGATGGTGCCCGGGGACGTCTGCGTGTCTCTGGGGACCTCTGCGGTGGTCTCCGTCGTCTCCGAGACCCCAGCTCAGGACGGCACCGGGGCGGTCTCCGGGTTCGCCGACGCGACGGGACGGTACCTTCCCCTCGCCACCACCCTCAACGGTGCGCCGGTGCTGGACCGGGTGGCCCGACTGCTGGGCACCGATCATGACGGTCTGGCCGAGCTCGCCCTCGCCGCCCCGTCCGGTGCCGATGGGGCGGTGTTCATCCCCTACTTCGCCGGTGAGCGCACCCCGGATCTGCCGGAGGCCCGAGCGCAGCTGCTGCAGATGGGAGCCGGGTTCGGTCGGAAGACCCTGGCTCGCGCTGCCGTGGAGGGATTGGCCTGCTCCGTGCTCGAGGCGCTGGAGAAGGTCCTGGACCAGACCGGAGCACGTGCCCAGAGGGTCCTGCTGGTCGGAGGCGGGGCCGGCTCCGGTGCGCTGCGCACCATCCTCGCCGGGATCCTCGGCCGCGATCTGGAGGTCCCCGACCCGGAGGAGTTCGTGGCCCTCGGAGCCGCCCGTCAGGCGGCATGGGTTCTCTCCGGTGCGACCCAGCCGCCCCGCTGGTCCGCGGCGCGCACCCGGATCGTCCGGGCCGATCCCACCCCCGGCGTCTACGAGCGCTACCTGGAAGCCCGCAACCGGATCTACCCGGAGGGTTCGCCGCACACCTGAGGCGAACCGCATCCATCCTCGTCGAAAGGAGCTGGACGATGACGTCCGGACCGCACCCACAGGACCTCTCCGATCGCATCGCCGTCGTGACCGGAGCCGCGAGCGGCATCGGCGCCGCCATCGCGCATCACCTGGCCGATCGCGGGGCTCGCGTCGTCGGCGTCGACCGAGCCCCAGTGCTGACCGAGACGATCCGGGCCCTCCCCGGCTCCGGCCACCGCGGCATCGTGCGGGACCTCACCGACCCGGCCGCCGCCGGGGAGGTTGTGCGTGATATCGCCGAAAAGGAGGGGGCACCCCACATCCTCGTCAGCTGCGCCGGAGTGGCGCTGCTGGGCCCAGTCGCCGAGCTGTCGGCTGAGGACTGGCGCACCACCATGGCGGTGAACCTGGACGCCGCCTTCTATATGGCGCAGGCGGCCGGGGCCAGGATGGCTCAGGCGGGACGGGGGCGCATCATCACCATCGCCTCCCAGGCGGGCACCGTGGGACTCGAGGGACACGTCGCCTACTGCGCCTCCAAGGCGGGGATCCTCGGCATGACCCGCGTGATGTCCCTGGAATGGGCTCGCCACGGCGTCACCGTCAACGCGGTCTCTCCGACCATCGTCGAGACCCCCCTGGGCAGGAAGGCCTGGGCGGGGGAGAAGGGCGAGCGGGCCAAAGAGCAGATCCCCGTGGGACGGTTCGCTGCTCCGGAGGAGGTGGCCGCCCTGGTCGGATTCCTCGCCTCCGATGCCGCGGCCATGACCACCGGCGCCGACCTGCCCATCGACGGCGGCTACACGAGCGTCTGAACACGGTGGATCGGAGCATGAGCATCCACGCGACAGCCCGCACAGCCGCCTACCTCGGCGTGGATGTGGGCACCTCCAGCACCAAGGCCGTCCTGGTATCTCCCGGCGGCGAGGTGCTCGGGCTGCGCACCCGGCAGCACCGCGTGCATCGAGGACCCGGAGGGATCGCCGAGATGCCGATGGAGGTGTGGTGGGAGGACTTCCGAACCCTGACCGCGGGACTGCTGAGCGAACAGCCGGTGCGGGTCCGAGCCATCGGCGTGTCCGGGATGGGGCCCTGCGTGGGTGTGACCGATCTGGACGACGTTCCGCTCGCCCCGGCGGCCCTGTACGGGGTGGACCAGAGAGCCCGCGGCGAGATCCGGGAGATGACCGAGAGGATCGGGCGGGACCGGCTGCTGGCGCAACGGGACAGTCTGCTCACCACGCAGGCCGGCGGTCCCAAGCTCGCATGGTTCCGGGCTCGCCATCCGGAGGCCTTCGAGGCCGGGGTGCGCTGCTGGATGCCGGCCGGCTGGATGGTGCGCCGACTGACCGGGGAATACGTCCTGGACCGGCACTCGGCCAGTCAGATGACGCCGCTGTACGACCCCGCCACCGGACAGTGGGATCTCGAGATGCTCGAGGCCACGGCCCCGGGAGCCCAGCTGCCGCGTCTCGGCTGGAGCGCGCAGATCGCCGGGCACACCCGGCGGCTGCAGGACCTGCCGGAGCTGGCACCCGGCATCCCTGTGATCCACGGCAGCATCGACGCGTGGGCGGAGCAGGAGTCGGTGGGGGCAGTCGAGCCCGGTCAGCTGCTCCTCATGTATGGGACCACCCTGTTCCTGATCGCCAACGCGAACCAGAGGGTCCGGCATCCCGCTATGTGGGGCACCACCGGGACCCGTCCGGGAACCCATAACCTGGCCGGCGGCTTGGCGACCTCCGGAGCGCTGACGGACTGGCTGCGGGAGATCACCGGGGAGTCCGGCTACGAAGCTCTGGTGGCGGAGGCGGGTGCGGTGCCCCCGGGTTCCGGTGGCCTGCTCAGCCTCCCCTATTTCGCGGGAGAACGGACCCCGATCCAGGATCCTGACGCTCGCGGCATGCTGGCCGGGCTCACCCTGTCTCACACGCGGGGCCACCTGTACCGCAGCCTTCTCGAGGGGACGGCGTTCGCGGTGCGGCACAACATCGAGGTCATGGAAACCGCGGGCGCCCACATCGGCGAGGTCACCTGCGCCGGGGGTGGTGTGGCGTCCGATCTGTGGCCGCAGATCGTCTCCGACGTCACCGGCAGAGCACAGCTCCTGCGGCGAGACACCGTGGGTGCGGCCTACGGTGACGCCTTCATGGCGGCCCGCGCCGTGGGGGAGGCAGGTGAGCTGGAGGAGTGGAATCCCGTGGAGCGCGTCATCGAGCCGCGCCCCACCCCTGTCTACGACGAGCTCTACGCCGCTTTCCGTGAGCTGTATCGCGTCACCGCGGATCTGCAGCATCGGCTGGCGGCCCTCCAGGACTGACCCGGTTCCCGACATCGACGATGACGCGGGAGTGAGCGGACTCGCGAGGCGGCGCATCCGTTCCCGAAAAACGCGTTTGTGGGAACGGGAGCGCCGGCTCGGTGGGGAGGTGGGAACGGGAGCGCCGGCTCGGCGCAGGGGAGCGAACGGGGGCGCCGAGTCAGCGGCGTCGGCCGCGCAGCCAGTCGGAGTCGTAGAGTCCGGGGTCGCCGCCATCGCGACGGCGTTCGCGCTCGCGGGCCCGGCGGGCGTAGTCGGTGCGGCGCAGGATCGCGTCGTCCTCATCCGGCACGGTCCACAGGGACAGGGCCACCAGACCGGTGCCCAGCCCGCCGGCGAGGATCAGCACGAAGCCGATCTCCACCCACAGCATCACGATGTTGCGGATCCACCCGGGATCCCGGCCCGACAGCAGCTCCGGCATCCGGTTGCCCACGATCACCGCCGCCAACCCGAGCACCGCCAGCCCCAGCGGCAGCAGGAACCACCCCCTGCCGCGGGTGCGCGGGCGCGGCTGGCCGGGATCCCGCAGGGCGGGGTGCAGGCGGCGTCGCACCGCGATCATCCCGGCGACTCCCGCCAGCAGCGGGGCCGCCCCGATCAGCGTCCATCGGGGATGGCCCAGCGCGAGCAGGCCCAGCACGGTCAGCACCCCGAGCAGGCACAGGGCGAAGGAGATCCCGCCGACCATCCGCCGCGCGGCGCGGGCGGCGTCGCCCGAAAGCGGCGGCTCACCCTCCATCTCAGGTGCCATGCGCCCATCACCTCCCGCCGCGCTCGGATCCGCAGGTCACGTTCTCCTTCCGATGCTAATCCCGCCGCGCGGCGCGGGCACCCGTCCACCCGCGCACCACCCCCAGGAACTGGGGGTCCAGGAAGGAGCAGACCAGTGCGGCCGCGGGGAAGCCCGGCGCCGAGACGGGATCCCCGCTCCCGTCGGCCGCGACCAGGCCGACCACCCGAGTCCCGGCCCGCACCGCCGCGGTGGCCCCGGGCGCGGAATCCTCGAAGGCCACCGCCTGCCCCGGTGCGCAGCCCATCCGCCGCACCGCCTCCGCGTACATGTCCGGGGCCGGCTTGCCGGCGGGCACGTCATCGGTGGAGACCCATGTGCTCAGCAGCGGGGCGTAGCCGCCGGAGCGCATCTTCAGATCCAGCACGTCCCGGCGGGAGTTGGAGGCCACCGCCACCGGCATGACGGCGGCCAGGGCGCGCACCAGCTCCAGGGCCCCGGGCAGCAGATCCACCCCGCGGGACAGGCGCTCCATGTCCAGGTCCGTCAGCGCGGTGAGGATCTCCGCCTCCAACGACGCCGGGGCCGTCCCCTCCGGATCGCGGGCGTCCCCCGCGCATGCTCCCGGTGCGGAAGCGGAACCGGGGGCCGACGCCCGACCCGGGAGGCGCTCGGCCGCCACCGCCTCGGCCACCCGGTGGGCGATCTGCTCCGCGGTCATCCCGGTCAGCCCCTCCGCCAGACCCTGGGGGTCGGCCAGGCCGTACTCCCGCGCCACGGTGGCCACGGAATCCACCCACTGCCGCTCGGTGTCCATCAGCACCCCGTCGCAGTCGAAGACGGCGCAGCGGGGCACCCACCCGGGATCCAGGGGCGAGGGCTGGGAGGAGGCGGCGGGATTCGGAAGGAAGGACATGCTCTCCATCCTTCCAGGCACCATCCCCCGGGCCCTGCACCGTGGCGGTGCTCATGGCGGGGTCTGGGGATAACAGCACATCCGAGTGCGCTAATGGCGTCCGGGGCGGTTAGGATGGGGCGGGTCCGGCGCGCGGCGCCGAACCGGCAGAATCACACCGGCTCTCGACAGGAGACCCCCATGCCCTCTCTGACCCGCGGCGCGTTCCTCAAGACCGCCGCCGCCTCCGCCGCGGCCCTCGCGCTGGCCGCCTGCTCCACCGGCTCCAACGGCGGCTCGGATTCCAGCTCCTCCGCCTCGGCCTCCTCCTCCGCCGAGCAGGATGCCTTCCCGGTGACCATCGAGCACGCCTACGGCGAGACCACCATCGACGCCGAGCCGAAGCGCGTCGTCGGCATCGGCTGGATCAACGCGGAGGTGGCCCTGTCCCTCGGCGTCGTGCCCGTGGGCTCCGGGCAGGTCGGCTGGGGGGAGAACTCCAACCACTCCACGGACTGGTTCGATGACCGCATCAAGGAGCTCGGCGCGCAGCAGCCCACGCGGTTCACCGAGACCGACGGCATCAACTACGAGGAGATCGCCAAGCTCGAGCCGGACCTGATCCTCGCCGTCGTCGGCACCGTGGACCAGGAGGCCTACGACAAGCTCTCCAAGATCGCCACGACGGTGACCCACGCCAAGGACTCCGACGGGTGGACCACCCCCTGGCAGGACTACACCAAGGTCATCGGCACCGCCCTGGGCCGCCCCGAGCACGCCGGGACCGTCATCTCCGAGACCGAGGAGAAGATCCAGGACAAGGCCGCCCAGCACGAGGAGCTCAAGGGCGCCACCTTCATCTCCTCGGCCCTGGCCGTGACCGACGGGCAGCCCTCCATCAGCGTCTACACCAAGGGCGACGGCCGGGTGACCTTCATGAAGTCCCTCGGGATGGAGGAGGCCGACGCCGTGAAGAACGCGAAGGCCGACACCTTCTACATCCAGTGGTCCAACGAGAAGGCCGCCGATCTGAAGTCGGACATGATCTACTCCTGGATCGACAAGGACTCCGACGTCCAGACCATCGAGGACAACGCGACCCTGAAGCAGATCCCCGCGATCGCCAAGGGCGCCTCCGTGCTGGACTCCGACAAGAAGGAGACCCTCGCCCTGGGCATCTCCCCGCTGGGCATGGACTGGCTGGTGGAGCACACGGACTTCATCGACAAGGTGGCCCAGGCCGCCAAGACCGGTCGGGAGTAGTCCGCCCTGTCCGCCGCCCAGACGACGCCGACCCGACCGGCCCCGCCCACCGCGGGAGCGGCCGGGGCCGGCGCGTCCGCGCGCTCTCGACGCCGCGGCCCCGCGCTGCTGATCGTGCTCGCCCTGCTCGCCGCGGCGGTGCTCGCCTCCATCCTGATCGGGGCGAACCCGCTGAGCCCCGCGCGCGTCTGGCACGCCCTGGCCGAGCTGGACGATCCGGTGAGCCCGGACGGGGTGATCGTCGCGGATCGGGTGCGCCGCACCGTCGTCGGCGTCGTCATCGGCGCCAGCCTGGCCGCGGCGGGAGCGGCGATGCAGGGGGTCACCCGCAATCCGCTGGGCGATCCCGGGATCCTCGGGATCAACGCCGGGGCGGCGGCCACCGTGGTCCTGGGCATCACCCTGCTCGGGATCAGCGGCACCATGGCCATCGCCGTGTGGGCCCTGATCGGGGCGGGCCTGGCCGCGGTGGTGGTCTACGCGATCGCCAGCATCGGACGCGAGGGGGCGACGCCGATCAAGCTCGCCCTGGTCGGGGCGGCGTTCTCCGCCGGGGCGGCGTCGCTGACCTCGGCCATGAACCTGCAGCACCAGGAGACCCTGGACTCCTTCCGCCGGTGGCAGCTGGGCGCCCTGACCCGCGCCTCCTACGCCGATGTGCTGATCCTGCTGCCCCTGATCCTGCTGGGCCTGCTCCTGACCGTGGGGATGGCCCGCTCCGTCAACAGCTTCGCCCTGGGCGATGACATGGCCCGCGCCCTGGGCACCCGGGTGGGGCCGGCCCGGGCCCTGGTCTTCGCCGGGGTCACCCTCCTGTGCGGGGCGGGCGTGGCCCTGGCCGGGCCCATCGCCTTCGTCGGGCTCATGGTCCCGCACGCGGTGCGCTCGCTGACCGGCCCGGACTACCGGTGGATCCTGCCGCTGAGCGCCCTGGCCGGTCCCGTGGTGCTGCTGCTGGCCGACGCCGTCGGCCGGGTGGTGCTGCCGCCGGCCGAGGTGGAGGTGGGGGTCAGCATGGCCGTCGTCGGCGTGCCCGTGTTCCTGGCGATGATCCGCTCGCGGAAGGCGATGAGCCTGTGACCGCCGCCGCGACCCGCACCTCCCCTTCATCTGCGCACCGGGCCCTGACCGGTGCGGACCTCTCCCGGCTGCGCGCCCGCTCCCGACGCCGCCCGCGAGCGGTGCTCGCCGTCCTGGGCCTGACCCTGCTGGGCGCGATGGCCGTGCGGGTGCTGCTGGGCACCTACACCGTGACCATCCCGGACTTCCTCACGATCCTCGGCGGGGGCACCGTGGACGCCGCGCCCGCGGCCAGCTTCATCGTCATGGAGGACAAGCTGCCGCACGCGGTGCTCGGGGCCCTGGCCGGGCTGGCCTTCGGCACCGCGGGGGCGGTGTTCCAGCTGCTGCTGCGCAACCCCCTGGCCAGCCCGGACGTCATCGGCATCAGCGCCTCCGCGAGCCTGGGGGCGATCGCCTCGGCCGCGTTCTTCGGCGCGGCGGGGCTCGGCCTGGCCGCGGGCGGGCTGATCGGGGCCGGGCTCGCCGCCGTCGCGGTGTTCCTGCTCAGCGTCTCCGGACGGGCCGCGAGCGGCCCCGGGGCCGGGGAGGCCGTGGGTGGGCGGTTCATCCTCACCGGGCTGGGGATCTCGGTGCTGGCCATCGCCGTGACCAACTACCTGCTGTCCCGGATGAGCGTGTACCAGGCCGCCGACGCCGCGATCTGGCTCACCGGCTCTCTCGGGGCCTCCTCCTGGCAGCGGATCGGGCTGACGGGCGCGGCGCTGATCGCGCTCCTGCCGCTGCTGGCGCTCCTCTCCCGCCCCCTGCACGCGATGGCCGTGGGGGAGGAGCTGGCCGCGGGCCTGGGGGTCCCGGTCACCGCCGTGCGGTGGCTGGGCATCGGGCTGGCCACCGCGTTGGCGGCCGTGGCGGTGTCGATGACCGGGCCGATCGCCTTCGTCGCCTTCGTCTCCGGGCCCGTCGCCCGGCGCCTGGTCGGCGGCGGGCACACCCTCGTCGGATCCGCGCTGGTGGGCGCGATCCTGGTGGTGCTGGCGGACTTCACCGCGGCGAACCTGATCCCCGGGGGCCGCTTGCCGGTGGGCGTGATCACCGGACTCATCGGCGCACCGGTCCTGCTGTGGCTGGTCGCGGGGGAGCACAAGGAGAGGACATGAGCATGAGCACTGAGAGCACGACCCCCGGCGCCCCGCCGCGCTCGAGTCCGCCGGAGCTGGTGGCCGAGGGGCTGGAGCTGGGCTACGGGGACCGTCGGGTGGTCCGGGAGCTGAGCCTGCGGGTGCCGACCGGGCGGGTCACCGCGATCATCGGGCCCAACGGCTGCGGCAAATCGACGCTGCTGCGCGGGTTCTCCCGGCTGCTGCGCCCGAGCGCCGGGACCGTGACCCTGGGCGGGCGACCCCTCGGCTCCTTCGGGGCCAGGGAGTTCGCCCGCACCGTGGGCCTGCTGCCGCAGCAGCCGGTGGCCCCGGACGGGATCACGGTCGCGGACCTGGTCTCCCGCGGGCGCTACCCCCACCAGGGGCTGTTCTCCCGGGCCTCCGCGCAGGACGACGCCGCGGTCGCCTGGGCGCTGGCGGCCACCCGGACCGGGGAGCTGGCCGAGCGGCCCGTGGCGGAGCTGTCCGGCGGGCAGCGCCAGCGGGTGTGGATCGCGATGGCCCTGGCCCAGCAGACCGATGTGCTGCTGCTGGACGAGCCCACGACCTACCTGGACCTGGCCCACCAGGTGGAGGTCCTGGACCTGGTGGTGGAGCTGAACCGCGAGCACGGGACCACCGTGGTCATGGTGCTGCATGAGCTGAACCTGGCCGCCCGGGCCGCGGACCACCTGGTGGCCATGAAGGACGGGCGCATCGAGGTGGCCGGCGCCCCGGAGGAGGTGCTCACGGAGGAGCACCTGGCGCGCGTGTTCGGCCTGGACGCCCGGGTGCTGCGCGCCGAGGAGGGCGGGGCCCCCGTGGTGGTGCCGCGGCGTCGGTGCCCGTGCCCGGCCCCGACCGCCGACGAGGCCGCGCCCGGTCACGAGAGGCCGGGCAGCGGAGCATCGGGGACCGCCGCACCGTGAGCCCGCGGCCGACGCCGTCCGCCCGTCCGCACCCCTGATCCAGAAGGAGACACCATGCCGCGCCGACCCATGACCGTGTTCCGCACCCGGGTGACCGGGGTGCGGCCCCTGAGCCGGGACTTCCTGCGGGTGAGCCTGGCCTCCCCGGGGCTGATCGAGCTGGCCGCGCCCGCCGGGGACGGGGCGGGCCCGGTGCTGGACGCCTATCTCAAGCTGCTGCTGCCCCACCCGGAGCACGAGGGACCGGTGCTGCCGGACCTGGAGGCCGCGGACTGGCATCGGGCCTGGTTCGCCGCCTCGGCGCGGGAGCGCGGCGGGTGGATGCGCACCTACACGCTGCGCGCGGCTCGCCCGTGGACCTCCCCGGAGGGGAGTCCCGGAGTGGAGATCGACGTCGACTTCGTGCTGCACGGACACGGGGACCAGCAGGGGCCGGGGGCCGCCTGGGCGGCCTCGGCCCGCGTGGGCGATGAGCTGAGCCTGCTGGGGCCCACGCGCGAGGACGTCCTGTGGGGGACCTGGGATCCGGGTCGGGCCGAGCGGTATCTGCTGGGCGGGGACGAGACCGCGGTGCCGGCGGCCTGCTCGGTGCTGGAGGCCCTGCCCGCCGGAACCCAGGCCGCCGTGCTGCTGGAGGTGCCCGCGGGCAACGCGCAGGATCTGGCTGCCGGCCTGCCGGAGGCGGCCGCCCGGCCCGAGGTGCGGGTGCGCTGGCTGGAGCGGGCCCCGGAGCAGGTGCGGGGTCGGGCGCTGCTGAGCGCTCTGCGCGAGGAGCTGGGGCTGGTGCCGCGGGCCGCGGAGGAGGACGCCGCGGGGATCGCCGCGCAGCGGGCCGAACCCGGGGAGCTGGTGTGGGGTCGAGCGGAGGAGTCCGAGGATCCGGCGGGGGTGTCGGTGTGGCTGGCCGCGGAGGCCGCCGTCGTCCGGGCCGCCCGCCGGGTCTGCGTCAACGAGGCCGGGATCGACCGGCGCCGGATCTCCTTCATGGGCTATTGGAAGGCCGGGCAGGCCGAGTCCTAAGCTGGAGGGGCCGTGCCCTGCCGGCGGCTCCCGTCGACGCTGCGCCTGCGGCGCGCGCCGGTCCGGGGGAGGCGGCGGGGCGCGAGTTCGAGCATGCAGGCAGGAGATCCATGAGCACCGAGTACAGCGAACACGAGCCGGCCGCCGATGCCCCGGGGGCCCGGGAGCCGGAGGAGCACCAGATCCGCTACGTGGCGCTGGGGGACTCCTTCACCGAGGGCGTGGGCGATGAGGACGCGTCCCGACCCAACGGGGTGCGCGGATGGGCGGATCGGGTGGCCGAGCAGCTGACCCTGCGCTTCCCGCAGACCCTCTACGCCAACCTCGCGATCCGCGGCCGCACCCTGGAGCCCATCCTGGCCGAGCAGGTGGACGCCGCCCTGGCGCTGCGCCCCACGCTGGTCAGCCTCTACGGCGGGGGCAACGACATCCTGCGCCCGAGCATCGACGTGGACGCGCTGATGGCCGACTACGACGAGGCCTTCGGACGCCTGCGGGCCTCCGGGGCCCAGGTGCTGACCCTGACCGGCTTCGACGTCAAGCACTTCTACGGCGTCTTCAAGGCCACCCGCGGGCGCACCGCGATCTACAACGAGCTGCTGCGGGAGATCGCGGAGAAGCACGACCTGATCCTGGTGGACTTCTGGCGCTTCTCCGAGGAGTTCTCCGACGCCCGGTACTGGGCCAAGGACCGCCTGCACATGAACACCCTGGGGCACATCAAGATGGCCGGAAAGGTCCTGGAGGCCCTGCAGGTGGGGGCCGGGGAGCTGGGGCTGGAGCCGCTGCCGCAGATGCGGGAGGTCTCCCGGGTCCAGGCCACCCGCGCCAACCTGGAGTGGGTGCGCACCTTCGCCCTGCCGTGGGTGGGGCGGCGCCTGCGCGGCACCTCCTCCGGAGACTCCCTGAGCCCGCGCTACCCGGACCTGCAGTCCCTGCAGGTCACCGAGGGCGGCGACGCCGCCCGGGGCCGGGAGGAGGGGGAGGCCGGCGCCCCGCCCGCGTGATTCCGCGGTGATTAAGGCCATGGGCGCGGCGCAGAGGTTGCCATCGCGGGCCGGGATCCCTAGTATTTAACGCTGTCGTAGTGGTGCGTCCACCCTTCGGCACCGAACCAAGCTTCACCGTGATCCCGCGGCAGGGGCAGGTCCCGGACCTCTCACACCGGGCCTGACTCCCACACTCAGGCCCGGCGACTCATCCGGTGCTCTCACGGTAGGTGACGGGGCGCTGTTCGAGCCGCCCGCCCGGCTGGCGCGAGAGCGCACCGTCATTTCGTCAACATTGGAGGAGTAACTATGGCAGCCGTCTGCCAGGTGACCGGAGCTGTTCCCGGCTTTGGACACAGCATTTCCCACTCGCACCGCCGCAACAAGCGCCGGTTCGACCCCAACATCCAGAAGAAGCGCTACTGGGTGCCGTCCCTGCGCCGCAACGTGACCCTGAACGTGTCCGCCAAGGGCATCAAGGTCATCGACGCGCGCGGGATCGACGCCGTCGTCGCTGACATCATCGCCCGCGGGGAGAAGATCTGATCATGGCTTCCAACACCAAGGACGTTCGTCCGATCATCAAGCTCAAGTCCACGGCCGGCACCGGGTACACCTACGTGACCCGCAAGAACCGCCGCAACAACCCGGATCGCCTGGTCATGAAGAAGTACGATCCCGTGGTCCGCAAGCACGTCGACTTCCGAGAGGAGCGCTGAGGCGCACATGGCCAAGAAGTCCAAGATCGCCCGCAACGAGCAGCGCAAGGCCATCGTCGAGCGCTACGCCGCCAAGCGCGAGGAGCTGAAGAAGACCCTCGTCGACGAGAACGCCTCCCCCGAGGCCCGCGAGGAGGCCCGCCTGGGCCTGCAGAAGCTGCCCCGCAACGCCTCCCCGGTGCGCGTGCGCAACCGCGACCAGATCGACGGCCGCCCCCGCGGGACCTTCCAGAAGTTCGGGATCTCCCGCGTGCGCTTCCGCCAGATGGCCCACCGCGGCGAGCTGCCGGGCATCACCAAGTCCAGCTGGTAATTTGGGGCCGCGGGTCGGCTATGCTGACCTGAGCCGCTTACATCCGATGTCTCAGGAGGGACACAACATGGCGAAGAACCGCAGCGAACTCGTGGCCGAGGTGGCCGAGAAGTCCGGGATGTCACAGTCCGCCGTCAACGGCGTGCTGGATGCCCTCTTCCAGGTCTTCGAGTCCTCCGTCGCGCAGGGCGAGAAGGTCACCATCCCGGGCTGGCTCTCCGTCGAGCGCACCGATCGGGCCGCTCGCACCGGGCGCAACCCGCAGACCGGTGAGTCCATCGAGATCCCGGCCGGCCACGGTGTGAAGCTCTCCGCCGGCTCCAAGCTGAAGGCCGCCGTCGCCAAGAAGTAGCTCTTCCCGCTGAGGCATCAGCACCCGAGGGCCCCGCGCCCGCGATCCGCCGTGATCGCGAGCGCGGGGCCCTCGTCGCATCCCGACGCCGGGCGGGGATCCGGCGGGATCGGCCGGGGCGCGGCACCGGAGGTGAGCGGGGGTCGGACGGTAGGATGGAGGCCGCTTCCGCGTTCCGCTCATCAATCGCCGCCCGACCCGAGGAGGTGCCCGTGGTCCCGACCCCCAACCCGTGGGGCCTGCCCGAGCGCACCCATCGCCTGCTGCGCGGGTGGGGCGTGGCCTCGGTGGCGGTGTTCGTCGGCGCGGGTTCGCACGCGGTCCTGACCGGACACCTCCCGCACCCCCTGATCCTGGGTCTGTGCTGGTCCCTGTCCGGGATGCTGTGCGTGCTCCTGGCGGGGCTGCGCCTGCCCCGACTCTCCACGGGCCTCGGGGTGCTGGGCTCCCAGGCCGGGCTGCACACCCTCCTGACGCTCGCCGGGCACGGCGGGGTCGGGACGGGTGCCGTTGCGGCCCACGCCGGCCACCACGGTGCGGCTCCGCTGGGCTCCGTGCAGCCGGCGGCCTCGGCGGATGCGGTGCATCAGCTGAGCCCCCTCATGGTCGCGGTGCACGCGCTGGCCGCCGTCCTGACGATCCTCGCGATCCGCCGGGGCGACGCCGCGCTGGCCGGTCTGCTGCGCGCCGTGCGCCTGGGTCTGCGGCGCCTGCTGACCCTGCCGGGCCCGGTGCCGACCCCCGCGCCTCGCCCCCGGCCCCTCATTCTCTCCTGCCCGGCCGTCCTGGTCTCCCGGATCCGCCCGGGCACGGTGGACACCCGCGGTCCCCCGCTGGCGCTGCCCGCCTGAGCCGAGCGCTCGGGCCCACCACCGGATCCCGCCGCACCGCGGCGTCGAGCGCCGAGTCCTTGCGGACCGGCCGCCGCGTCGTCGCCGGGGTCCGTCACCGCAGCACCGCAAGCACCCCCGCATCAGCATCGCTCACCCGGCTTCACCGGGTCTCGAGCGCTGCGCGGGGAACCGACCGAAAGGGTCCACCACCATGGGAATCTCCCGCACCCCGGGCGCCGGCGCGCGCCCCGACCACCGCACCCGCCTCCGTCCTGCCGCCCGTCGCCTGCCCGCGCTCCTCGGCGCCCTGCTGGCCCTGTGCCTGGCCCTGTTCGCCGGGGCACCCGCGGCCCAGGCCCACGATGAGCTGCTGCAGGCCGATCCGGCCGACGGCGCGACGCTCGAGCAGGCCCCGGACCGGATCACGCTGACCTATTCCGGGGACATCACCGCGCTGGGCAACGAGGTCCGCGTAACCGACTCCCAGGGGAAGACCGTCTCCACCGGGGACGTCACCGTGGACGGCACCCACGTGATCCAGCGGATCAGCCCGGACGCCGGGGACGAGACCTACACCGTCTCCTGGCGGGTGGTCTCCTCCGACGGCCACCCCATCGAGGGCACCTACTCCTTCACCGTCGGTCAGGGCGGGGCCGGACAGCCCGCCGCGTCCTCCTCCGCCGCCGCCCACGACCACGGCGACCACGACGCCGCCGAGCACCACGAGCACGCCACGAGCCCCGCGGCCACCGAGAGCCCTGAGCAGGCGACCAGCTCCGCGCCGGCCTCCGCCGAGGGACAGAGCCTGCCCCTGTGGGCGGTCGCGCTGATCGGCGCCGTGGGCGCCGTCGTGCTGGTGGGCGTGATCATTCTGGTGGTCGCCTCGCTGCGCGCCCGCCGCACCCGGGGCGCAGACACCGGACGCGAGACCGGCCGGGGGTCCGAGCACGACGACGACGCCGCGAACGGGCGGTGATCGGCATGACGACGACGCCCACCGCCGCCACCGGAATCACCGGCACCGCGGCCACCGGCTCCGGCATGGGCAACGGCTCCGGGAGGAGCCCGCGCCGCGCGGCGGCCCGGACCGCGTCGCGGGTGGGCCACCCGCGACGCCGCCCGCTGCGCACCGGCGCGGTCCTCACCCTGACCGGTCTGCTCGGTCTGGGGTTGAGCGCCTGCGGCGGGGGAGGGGAGACCGCCTCGAGCGCGGATCCCACGGCCTCCGCCTCGGCGTCGGCGGCCGGGGCGCTCACGGCCGAGGACGTGTGGGTCAAGGCCGGGGATTCCGGGATGACCTCGGCCTTCGGGCACGTGGTCAACCACACGGATCACACCGTGCGGATCGTCGGGGCCGAGTCCCCTGCGGCCGGGTCCGTGCAGCTGCACGAGACCGCGCAGGAGGCCGGCGGGTCCAGCACCATGCGGGAGAAGGAGGACGGCTTCACCATCGAGCCCGGCCAGTCCCTCGAGCTCTCCCCGGGTGGGAACCACGTGATGCTCATGGACCTGCGCTGCGCCCTGCTGGCCGGAGATGAGACGCAGCTGGTGCTGCGCACCGAGGGCGACGGCCAGCTGCGCGTCAGCGCCCCGATCCGGGACTACGCCGGCGCGCAGGAGCACTACGACCCGACCGCCGAGGCCTCGGCCGACGCGAATCACGGTGAGCACGAGGGCCACGGAGAGCACGACGGACATGCCGGGCACGGCATGAACTCCGGGGAGCCTTCCGACGGCGCCGCCTCCGCGCTGCCGCGCTGCTCGGGGTAGCCGCGATGTCCGCCACCAGGAGAGGATCCGGCACCTCAGGTGAGCGCCC
>ERZ1023267.34-NODE-34-length-53013-cov-5.695891_pt1 | contig 53013 bp, 46 predicted proteins | sample MGYA00520905_ERZ1023267 | MGnify/ENA primary metagenome ERZ1023267 (study PRJEB32759, sample SAMN07749868) | skin metagenome | biome: transportation; feature: city; material: polyester macromolecule | host: Homo sapiens | place: Hong Kong:ISLAND line | collected...
TCTGGATGATCTCGGCGATGTTCCGGGCCTGCTGGTTGTCCTGTGTGGACAGGTCCCGCAGCAATTGCCCCTGCTCGCCCCGGTTCAGGGACGCAATCAGGATCACCCCGATGACGGCGGCGTAGATGGTCCAGTCGGGAAGGTGGGGAAAGCGCAAGGCCGCCCCCTCAACCCGTCAGGGCGGCCGCCAGGATCAAGGCGGTCGACAGCTTGGCCCCGGCCAGGACCACGGCGGCGGAGGTCTCGCCCTCGCGGTCAGACTCGGCGACGACGGACTCGAGGAGCTCAGCCAATTCACGCAGTGGCAAGGCTGAGAAGTCCGCGATATCGAGTCCTTCGAACGTCACCGTCAGTGCTTCGGGTTTGAGCCGCTTCCCATGGCACACCGGGCAGACCGCCGCGCTCATGAACTGGGCTACGCGGCGCTTCATCGACGCGCTCTTCGTGTTCGCGAAAGTGTCGAGCACGTACCGCCGCGCGCCGACGAAGGTGCCCGAGTAGCTCGGTTCGACGCCCGCCGCGGTCGCGGCCCGGGCCCGGTACAGGTCCTTGTGGAAGACGTCGAGCAGGTTCTGGTCGTTGGTGAAGGAGTGGACGGTCTCCACATGGCCGTGGGAGACGCCGTACTCGTCGTCGAGCACCTTCAGCACCGGGGTGATCGCGTTGGTGGTGCAGGAGGCGGCGGACAGGATCCGGTCCGAGTCCTCGATGACGTGGTCGTTGACCCCGCACACGATGTTCTTCAGGTCCCCCTTGCCCGGCGCGGTCAGCAGGACCTTCGCCACGCCCTTGGCCTTCAGGTGCTGGGACAGGCCCTCCTCATCGCGCCAGCGGCCGGTGTTGTCGATGACCACCGCATCGCGGATCCCGTACCGCTCGTAGTCCACGGCGGCCGGGTCCGAGGAGTAGATGAACTGGATCGGCACCCCGTTGGCGGTGATCACGTCCGTCTCCGGGTCCGCCTGGATGGTGCCGTTGAACGCGCCGTGCACGGAGTCCCGGCGCAGCAGGGAGGCGCGCTTGAACAGGTCGTTCTCCGCGTTCTTCCGCACGACGACGGCGCGCAGGTTCAGCCCCGAGCCGGCCCCGCGCTCGATGAGGATGCGGGCCAGCAGCCGGCCGATGCGCCCGAAGCCGTAGAGCACCACATCCTGCCCGGCGGGTTCGGTCCGGCCCTTCCCCCCGACCACCTCGGCCAGCTGCTCGCGCAGCCAGGCGTCCAGCTCCCGGCCCTCGCCCTCGCTGCGGTACAGGGAGTTCAGTCGGGCCAGGTCCACGGAGGCCGCGCCCAGCTCCAGCTCGGTCAGGGCCTGCACCAGGGGGAGGGTCTCCTCCAGGTCCAGCTCCACGGTGTCGATCTGCCGGGCCCACCGGTGGGCCTTGATGATGTCCGTGACGGACCGGTTGATGAGGCTGCGCCCGTGGATGTTGACCACCACCTGGTTCTCCCGGTGCAGGCGGCCGATCAGGGGGATCATCTGCTCGGCCAGCTCTTCGCGGCGGGACCAGGCGGCGGGGGTGGTGGGGGTGCTCACGGCGGGATCCATTCTCCTTCCCGCCCCGGGGTGCCGCGTCCCCGGGGCGGCCCGCATCCGCGGCGGGGCGGACGGGGCTGCGGGGTCGGCGGTACGGGGCGGAGCTCACGTCATTGTGGGGTACCCCACCACCTTATCCGACGCCGGGACCGGCCGATGAGACGACGCACGCCCCTGGACCGCGGGGTCCGGGGGCGTGCGTCGCGTGTGCCGTCGCGGGGATCCGCGGCGGGATGCGCTCGGGGCGGTGCTACTCGGCGGAGCGGCGGCGTCCGAACACGACCAGGGCGGTGCCTGCGGCGAGCACGAACAGCCCGCCGGAGACGATCAGCCCGGCCTGACGGCCCAGACCCGTGCTGGCCAGGCCGCCGGCGGAGCCGGCGCCGGTGGTGCCGGAACCGGAGGCCCCGGAGCCGTACCTGCCGGTGCCGTTGTCATTCGTGTAGTCGGGCTCCTGCTCGCAGCCGATGCCGTCGCGGTCGGCATCCAGATCCAGGGAGTAGCCGGGCTCATCGGAGTGGATGGACCGACCCAGGTCATCCCAGACGGCGCGGCAGTTCTGGTAGCCGGTGGGGCTGGCGGAGGCCTCGGGCTGGGTGCTGGCCGATGCGGAGGGCTGTGCGCCCGGCTCGGTCGAGGCGGAGGGATCAGCGGTCGGGGTCTCGCTGGGCTCCTCGGAAGGATCGGTGGTGGGCGCCGGGGAGGTGGGCTCGGTGCTCGGCACCGGGGTCGGCTCGCCGGTCGGATCGGTCGTCGGGTCCGTGGTTGGCTCCGGCGTCGGGTCCTCGGTGGGTGCGGGGGCGGCGGTGATCGCGGCGTAGCCGATGGGGCCGCCGCGCATCCGGTCGCCGGTCTGCAGCGAGCCGGTCAGCAGGTTCACACCCACCGGCTCGCCGATCTTCAGCTCCTCGGAGGAATCGGCCTTGCCCTGGCGGATCGCCCCGCCGTTGGCGATGGTGGGGTACGGCAGCTCGACGGAGAAGGTGCCGTCGGCCTGCGCCTGGAACTGGGCGGTCACGGCGCCGTTGTTCAGCTTGTCCGTGCCGGAGGTCAGCTTGATGGCGATGGTCGAGGGGGTCTTGCCGTCCTCGGCGAAGAAGCCGGTGCCGGACACGTGCAGGGTCCGCCCCTGAGCCCAGGCCACATCCATGGTGGCCGCAGCGCCATCCGGGTACGTGCGGGTGACGGTGGTGTCCGCCGGAACCACCGGGGCGGTGGCCGTCGGTGCGGTCGGGGCGGGGGTCTCGTCGGCCTGGGCGGGCAGGCCGCCCAGCAGGAGGCCGCCGGCCAGGGTCAGAGAGGCACCGACGCCGACGAGGGCGCGCAGCGGGCGGGGAGCGGTCATGATGATCCTTGGGTTCAGCGAATGCGATGGGGTCGGTGACGGCCGGCCGGGGAAGGCGGCTGGGTCATCCAGACCAGGCTCAGCGTACCCTCAAAAACCCCTGGGCGGGACCTGATGACCGGTGATCCCTCGGGCTGTCCGCCTCGGCGACGACCCCGTGGTGGCCTGGTTCACCCACGCCGGGCCCCTCGGTAGAGTGGGAGCATGCTGACGGTCATCGGAGAAGCCCTCGTGGACGTGGTCCGCCCCCATGACGACGCCCCGCGCACGCTGCCCGGCGGCAGCCCCCTGAACGTCGCCGTCGGCCTGGCCCGGCTGGGCCACCCCGTGCGCTTCATCGGCCGCCACGGCCAGGACGAGCACGGGCAGCTGGTGCGCGAGCACCTGGAGGGCGCCGGCGTGGAGATCCCCGTGCCCGCCGACGAGCGCCCCACTCCGGTCGCCGAAGCCACCCTCGCCGAGGACGGCGCCGCGGAGTACGACTTCACCCTGGACTGGAACCTCGACGCCGTCGCCGACCACCTGCCGCAGCTGCTCACCGCGGCCGAGGTGCTGCACGTCGGCTCGATCGGCGCGATGCTGGAGCCCGGCGCCCAGACGGTGCTCGACGCCGTGCGCACCGCCGCCCCCCACGCGCTGATCTCCTACGACCCCAACTGCCGCCCCAGCATCGTCCCGGAGGCCTCCGAGGCCCGCGCCCGCGCGGAGGCCGTGGTGGAGCACGCCGACGTCGTCAAGGCCTCCGACGAGGACCTGCTGTGGCTGTACCCGCACCGCACCGTCGAGCAGACCGCCGCGGCCTGGCTCGAGGCCGGCCCCGGGCTGGTGGTCGTGACCCGCGGCGCCCTGGGGTCCTGGGCCCTGACCCGGGCCACCGCGCCCGACGGCGTGAGCGTGCCCGCCCGCACCACCGAGGTCGCGGACACCGTCGGCGCAGGTGATGCGCTGATGGCGGGGCTGCTCAGCGCGCTCGCGGACCGCGGCGTCACCGGCCGGGAGGCCGCCGAGCGTCTGGGGGAGCTGGACCGCGAGGACCTGCAGGGCATCCTCGAGCGCGCCGCCGCGGCCGCCGCCATCACCGTCTCCCGGGCCGGGGCCAACCCGCCCACCCGCGAGGAGCTGGACGCCGCGCTGGCCGGCTGAGCCGACCGGCCCGGTCGGGCCGACCCCGTGCCCCGGCCCCTGCCGGGGCCGCACCGAACCACCGACACCCGACGAAGGAGAATCCCATGCTGGACCGCCGCCCCTACGAGGGCCTGCCCGAGCTGCCGACCTTCACCCTGACCTCCGAGGACGTCGCCGAGGGTCAGCCCATGCCCGTCGAGTTCGCCTCCGGGGCCATGGGCGTGGACGGCGGGCAGGACGTCGCCCCGCAGCTGTCCTGGTCCGGGGCACCGGAGGGCACCAAGTCCTACGTGCTGACCTGCTTCGACCCGGACGCCCCCACCCCCTCCGGCTTCTGGCACGCCTGCGTGTCCAACATCCCGGCCGAGGTCACCTCCCTGCCGCGGGACTGGGCCTCCGGGGAGATCGCCGACGGGGTGATCAAGCATCTGAACGACGGCGGGAACCGTGACTTCACCGGCGCCGCCCCGCCCGCCGGGCACGGCGCCCACCGGTACATCTTCTGCGTGACCGCGGTGGACACCGAGCAGCTGGAGATCGACGAGAGCGCGAGCCCCGCCGTCGTGAACTTCCAGCTGTTCTTCCACGGCATCGCCCGCGCCTTCCTGACCCCCACCTTCGAGGTGCCGGCCGAGGACTCCTGAGTGATCCGGCTGATCGCCACGGACCTGGACGGCACCGTCCTGGGCCCGGACTTCCGCTTCCGTCCCCGCACTCTCGAGGCCTTCGCGGCCGCCGAGGAGGCGGGGGTGGACGTGGTGTTCGTGACGGGGCGACCGTACCGCTGGCTGCAGCCCCTGCGCGAGCAGCTGGCCTACGAGTCCGTGGCGATCTGCTCCAACGGCGCCGTGATCTACGACCTCGGGGCGGACCGGATCCTGGCATCGGAGACCGTGGACCCGGGCGTCATCCCGCAGCTGCTGGCGCGCCTGCGGGCCGAGCTGCCGGAGGCCGCGCTGTCCGCGGAGGCCCTGGACAGCATCTACACGGATCCCGGCTGGGGGCAGACCAACGTCCTGGAGACCTCCCCCGACGTCGTGCGCGGGCCCCTGGAGCAGGTGCTGCCCGCCGACGCCGGGGTCGTGAAGCTGCTGGTGCGCCAGGACGGGACCGATCCGGGGGCGCTGTACGAGCGGGTGCGGGAGCTGGCCGGTGAGCAGGTGTCCGTGACCCACGCCGTGGCGACCCTCCCGCTGGCGGAGATCGGCCAGGCCGGGCTGTCCAAGGGCCGCACCCTGGCGCGCTGGTGCGCCGAACTCGGCATCCGGGCGGAGCAGGTCGCGGCCTTCGGGGACATGCCCAACGACACCGCGATGCTGCGCTGGGCCGGACACGGATACGCGATGGCCTCCGGGTGGCCCCAGGTCATCGAGGAGGTGGGCCGCACCTGCCCGGGCTTCGAGGAGGACGGCGTCGCCCAGACCATCGAGCGGCTGCTGGCCGAGGGCGCGGCCGACGCCTGGACCCGGGAGGACCGATGAGCTCGCGGGAGAGCCGCTGGGCCGGTGGCGAGGGGCTGCGGGTGGGGCTGATGATCGCGGCCGTGCTGCTGGGGCCGATGCTGCTGCGGGCGGTGGGACTGCCACCCGGCGTCGTCCTGATGCTGCTCTTCCTCGTCCCCATGCTGATGCAGGGCCTCGGCAGGTTCCGCCGCGGCGGCGTCGGCGGCGCGGGGGAGCGGGGCCGGGATGCCGGGGAGCAGGAGGCCGCCGGGGATCTCGCGGGTGAGGACGCCGGCCCAGCCCCGCGCCCCACGCTCGGCGAGGCCCTGGCGCCGTTTCGCCGGGGGCTGTCTGGCGCGCAGCTGTTCGGCACCGGAGGATTCTCCCCGGGGATCTTCGGGGCGCGGTCGGCGGGACCCGGGCAGATCGAGGCCGTGTACGGGAAGGTGACCGGGCGGCATCGGGCGGATCTGTCCCCGGGGATGTGCCTGGCGCGGTTGGCCTCCGTGCTGGACCGTGATGAGCTGTACCGGCTGGAGCGCCTGGACGAGCAGGGGATGACCGCCACCCGACGGGCGGCCCTCGAGGTCCCCGACTACCCCCTGGAGATCACAGTGCGTCCGGCCATCGATGACGACGGGGTGGATCTGGAGCGCGCCGACGTCGTGATCGTCTCGGACCCGCCCACCTCGATCACCGCCCAGGAGCAGGACGCGATGCGGGTGATCGGGCAGCTGTTCACCATCCTGGACGTGCCCGCCGGACCCCCGAGGGCCGCGGAAGGCGACGCCGAGGCTCCCGGCGGCGGGGCGGGCCCGGAGGGCTAGGATCTTGCGGCTGTGCCGGTGGCGGTGCGCCTTCCCCGGGGATGGCCGCTAGGCTCGGGGGCATGTCAGAGCGCCCCCGTGACCGCACCGTCCCCACCGTCTACGCCCACCGCGGCCTGGCCCTCGAAGCCGCGGAGAACTCCCTGGAGGCCTTCCGCGCCGCGGTGGAGGCGGGCGCGGAGTGGATCGAGACGGACGTGAACACCACCGCCGACGGCGTCGTGCTGGTGCTGCACGACCCCTCCCTGGATCGGGTGGCCGGGGTGCCGGGGCGGGTCTCGCAGCTGAGTGCCGCGCAGGTGGCCGAGGTGCGGCTGCCGGACGGGCAGAGGATCCCGACCCTGGCCGAAGCCCTCGAGGCCTTCCCCACGGCCCGGTTCAACATCGACCTGAAGGACGAGGGCGCGGTGGAAGCCGTGCCGCGGGTGCTGCGGGAGGCGGGGGCGGTGGACCGGGTGCGGATCGCCTCCTTCTCGGATGCCCGACGACGCCGCGCGCTGGCCGCCCTGCGCGCGTCGGGGGCCGGCACCGGTGGGCCGCGGCGGTCCGCGGCGGGGACGACGGCCGGGCCTTTCGGGCAGGGCGCTCGCCACGGCATCGCCTCCGGGGACGGTGCGGAGACTCCCGGGGCGACCGCTCGCCGCGGGATCGACTCCGGAGACGACGCGGAGGTTTCCGGGGCGGCCTCGGGCGCCTCGGTTCCCGAGCAGCGGCGCGCTCCGCTGCCGCCGTCCAGCCCGGGGATCGCGGGGACGGCGCTGTTCCTGCTGGTCAGCAGGCTGCCGATGCGCTGGGTGCGGCCCGGCTGGCGGATCGCGCTGCGGCTGCTCGGCCGGTGGGTCCCGCCCTTCGACGCCCTGCAGGTTCCGGAGTCCCACCGGCTCGGTCCGGTGTGGGTGCCGGTGGTGACCCGTCGGTTCCTGCATGCTGCGCACGCCTGCGGCCTGCGGGTGGACGTGTGGACCGTGGACGATCCGGAGGACATGCGCCGCCTGGCCGCGCTGGGCGTGGACGGGCTGGTCACCAACCGCGCGGACCTGGCCCGGAAGCTCTTCCCCCGCCCCTGACCCGCGCTCGCGGTCCGCTGGCTAAGGGCTGCTGGCTGCGGTGTGCGGTGCGCGGTGTGCGGCCGAAACCGTACACCGTGGCCGAGACCGTACGAACGTGCCGAGACCGCACCCGTCGGGTCCGGTCTCGACACCTCTGTACGGTTTCGGCCACCAGGTGCGGTCTCACCGATCTGCTGGGGCGCCGTGATCGGGTCCCACCGGGTTCGGGGCGGGGTTGGCGTTTCCCGGATCTGTGGACGGTGGCCTCCACCTGCGCCCACACCGCACAATCCTGCCTCTGAGACGCCATCGGCCACCTCAGGGTGCGGCATGCTGGCCGGCATGGGAACGACGATCGCTGACCTGAGCCTCGAGGAGATCCTGCAGCCCGAGCAGCTGCGCGAGCTCGGCTATGGGGGTCCGCGTCCGAGTCGGGGCGGCCTCGGGACCGATTGGGTGCGGATCGCCCGCAGCTGCTACGTTCGGGCCCGTCGTTGGCAGGAGCTGTCCCCGCGGCAGCAGTGCCTGGCCATGCACCTCGCGTTCCTGTCTCGCACCACCGCCCCGTGGATCTTCTCCGATGCTTCGGCGGCGCTCCTGCACGGACTGCCCCTGCTGCGTCTGCCCGACCGCGTGCATGTCAGCTCCGTCGGCAAGCCCTCCACCCGTGATCCCCGGATCGCGGTGCACCACCGGCCGGGCATCGGGGCGCATCGGAGCCTGCTCGGCGGGCAGATCCCCGTGACGGATCTGCCGCGCACTCTCCTGGACTGCGCGGCGTCGATGGGCTTCGAGGACGGCGTCGTCCTGGCCGACCACGTGCTGCGGGTGGGGGTCGCATCGGAGGATGTCCTCGGGCTGCTGCAGGGGGCTCCCGGGTTTCGCGGCGTGAGGAGAGTCCGGCGGGTGCTCGACTTCGCGGACGCCCGGTCGGAGTCGGCGTTGGAGAGCCTGGCGCGGGTGGCCGTGCACGAGCTGCGGCTGCCCGCCCCGCGGCCCCAGATGTCGGTGCATACACGGCGCGGTCTCCGGCGGGTGGACCTGGATTGGGAGCCGCTGCGCATGGGGCTGGAGCTTGATGGCAAGGCCAAGTACTTCGACTACGGGGACACCCGGACCAAGCTGTACGAGGAGCGGCAGCGGGAGCTGGACATCCAGGAGGCGGGGGTGATGCTGCTGCGCGCCGGGTGGGCCGATGTGCGGCGTCGCCGTCCCGAGCTGAAGGCTCGGCTCATGGATCTGGCGGCCCGACGTGCGGCCGAGCTCGGCGTGCGCGGATGGGGCTGAGCCGGCGCGGCGAAACCGTACACCGTGGCCGAGACCGTACGGACGTGCCGAGACCGTACCGTCGGGTCCGGTTTCGACACCTTTGTACGGTTTCGGCCACCACGTACGGTCTCGGTGACCGGATGCCGCGGTGAGGGGGGCGGCGGTGCGGTCCTGATGGCGTCGCTCCGATACGGTTTCGGCCAGCAGGTACGGTCTCGGTGACCAGATGGGGCGCTGCAGCAGCGGGACGGCCTCACCACCCCACCAGCGCCTACTCCGGGCGCTCCTCCCGGGGCTGGGGCTGCGCCGTGCCGCGGGCCCGGGCGATGGCGGACATCAGGTGGTAGACCACCAGGGTGACGCCGGTGCCCAGGGCGATGCCGGCGAACTGCAGCCCGCCGATCTCCCACGTGTAGTCCGCGATCCCCACGATCAGGGCGACGGCGGCCGTGGTGAGGTTGACCTGGTCGGAGAAGTCCACGCGGTTCTGCACCCAGATCCGCACGCCGAGCATCCCGATCATGCCGTACAGGACGGTCGCCGCACCCCCGAGCACCCCGGCCGGCACCGTCGCGACGGCCGCGCCGAAGACCGGGAACACGGACAGCAGCAGGGCGACGACGGCGGCCACCCAGTACGCGGCGGTCGAGTACACCTTGGTCGCGGCCATCACGCCGATGTTCTCCGCGTAGGTGGTGGTTCCGGAGCCGCCGCCGGATCCGGCGATGGTGGTGGCCAGGCCGTCGGCCATGATGGCGCGCCCGGCGTAGCGGTCCAGGTTCTCCCCGGTCATCAGGGCCACGGATTTCACGTGCCCGATGTTCTCCGCCACCAGCACCAGGATCACCGGGATGAACAGCCCGGCCAGGGACAGGTGGAATTCGGGGGTCTGGAAGTGCGGCAGCCCGATCAGCCCCTCGGCCTCCCACGTCGCGCGGATCGCGGAGAAGTCCACCTCCCCGCGCACCACGGCGGTGACGTACCCGATGGCCACCCCCAGCAGGATGGACAGCCGCCCGATCATCCCGCGGAACAGCACCGAGATCAGGATGATCGAGCCGAGGGTGACCAGCGCGGTCACGGGCGCCTTCATGAAGTTGTCCTTGGCTGAGGGCGCCAGGTTGAAGCCGATCAGCGCGACGATCGCGCCGGTGACCAGCGGCGGCATGAGCTTCTGCAGCCAGTCCGTGCCCGCCCACTGCACGATCAGCCCGACGACGAACAGCGCCGCCCCGGCCATCACCACCCCGCCCAGGGCTCCTCCGGGACCGTACTGGTTGCTCGCCGCCCCGATGGGGGCGATGAACGCGAACGAGGAGCCCAGGTAGGAGGGCACCCGCCCGGCGGTGAGCAGCAGGAACAGGATGGTGCCCAGCCCGGAGAAGAACAGGGTGGTGGCCGGCGGGAAGCCGGTGATCAGCGGGACGAGGAAGGTCGCCCCGAACATGGCGACCACGTGCTGGGCGCCGATGCTCACGGTGCGGCCCCACCGCAGCCGCTCCCGCGGGCCCACCACCTGCCCCGGGGCGACGGTGCGCCCGTCGCCGTGCAGGGTCCACCCCAAGCCGAGGCGGCGGGCCGCTGCGGGGCGGCCGGAGGAGCTCGGGCGCGGTGCGGTGCTCATGCCTGCCTCCCGCCTCTCAGCGCACACCGCGCATGAGCTTGAGGATCGGCTTGCGCCCGAAGAACACCAGCAGACCCGCGGCGATGGACATCAGGCCCATGGTCGTGAAGTACGGGATCTCGGTGTCCATCGAGTAGAAGCCGGCCAGCCAGCCGGACAGGGTGGTGCCCATGGCCACGGAGGTCCAGAACAGCGCCATCATCTGGGATTTGTGCGCCTCCGGGGCGAGCTTGGTGGCCAGGGAGGAGCCGGTGGGGGAGATGGACAGCTCGGAGAGGGTGAGCACGAACAGGATCAGCACGATCCACCACAGGCTCACCACGGGCTTGCCGGCCTGGGTGAGGAAGATCAGGAACGCGATGCCGGCGCCGACCAGGCCGAAGGACCACTTGGTGACGGTGGTGGGCTGGCGTTCGCCGAGCTTGGTCCACATCACGGAGAACAGGGTGCCGAAGGCGATGATGAAGATCGGGTTGATGGAGTTGACCAGGCCGGGCTTGAGCTCCATGCCGAACAGGTGCCAGTCCAGGCGGGTGTCCGAGTACACGGCAATGACGGTGAACTGCTGCTGGAACAGCGCCCAGAACACCACGTTGGCCAGCCACAGCGGCACGAAGGAGAGCACCCGGGAGTGCTCATCGGCGGTGGTGCGCTTGCTGGTCAGCAGCACCGCGAACAGGGCGATGGCGCCCACCAGGGTCAGTCCGATCACCCAGTTGTCGATGTTGTCCGGGGTCAGCAGGCCGGTCGCGCTGATCAGGGCCACCAGGAGCAGGAAGACGACGACGGCGCCGCCGGCCAGGCCCTTCTCCTTCGCGGAGGCGGGGGTGGGCACGACCCGGGCTTCGGCGGGCAGGCGCTTGCGGGTGGCCACGTACTGCACGAGGCCGGCGAACATGCCGATCGCGGCCAGGCCGAAGCCGAAGTGGAAGCCTGCCAGACCCCACAGCCAGTTGGTCAGCAGCGGACCGACCAGGGCGCCGATGTTCACTCCGAGGTAGAAGATGGTGAAGCCGGCGTCGCGGCGGGTGTCCTTGAGGTCGTACAGGGAGCCGACCAGCACGGAGGCGTTGGTCTTCAGGCACCCGGAGCCCACGGCGATGAGCACCAGGCCCACGATGACCCCGACCAGCCCGGGCAGCAGGGCCAGGGCGATGTGCCCGAACATGATGGCGATCGCCGAGTAGAACAGGGTGCGCTCCGGCCCGAGGATCTTGTCCCCGAGGTATCCGCCGACGATGGCCATGAGGTAGACCATGCCGCCGTAGGCGCCGATGATGCCGGTGGCCGCGCCCTTGTCCAGGGCCAGCCCGCCTTCCGCGGCGGAGTAGTACAGGTAGTACACCAGGATGGCCTGCATGCCGTAGAAGGAGAAGCGCTCCCACATCTCCACGGAGAAGAGGTTGGCGAGCATGCGGGGGTGGCCGAAGAACGTCTTGCCGCTGGGATTGTGGGCGTCGACGCCGCGGGGTTCTGCGGTGGTGTGGGACATGGGGTCATGCACCGTTCGGTCGAGGTCAGGGACGATCGTCCCCACTCTACGACGTCGTCGTCCCCGCGGGCTCTCGGCGGGGGTGCGCCTCCCGGCTGACCCGACTCACTGCGTACTCCTTCAGGTCCTCGGGTCTGGGGATGCCTCGGAGCGATCTGTTGAGCAGGACCACCAGGACCGCCGCACTGAGGCCGACGAGGCCCAGCAGGTCGAGGATCTGGAGCAGCGGTGCGACCAGGGCGGTGGAGAGCCCGAGGGCGAACCCGCCGAGCGGAGCGCCGGTCAGGGAGATCGTCGCATCACGGCCCTGGTTCGCTGCCAGGGCTCGGCCTATCACGCGCTCATCCAGGATCTCCACCAGCTGGCCGGTGGAGGCTGATCCGACGAGTCCATACCGCACCGACAGATGATGCCAGCATCATCAGACCGAGTTTGGGATGGTGGTCCGCGAAATACCCCCCCCCCGACCAAACCTGCGATCGCTTCGGAGGCGACTCCCAGCGTTCCCACGAGCCCTGCGAGGAGGGGATCCCCTGTCGCCATGAGGGTCAGCATCGGGAAGGTGAACCGCTTGATGGCGGAGGCGAAATCATGGGAGGTGCCCAGGGTGAGCCATCGACGATACTCCCGAAAACGCCAGATGGACATCTTGGAGATGTCGACAGATTCTTCGTCAGCGTGCTTCATCCGGCTCCATCCCATTCATTCCGATGAGGATGATCCGCGTCATACTCCAGTGGCGGGTGGAGACTGTTGCAGCAGGGCGGGGTCCTCGCCCCGGGGACGGCACGAGATGCCGGCGCCGAGCATCCGGTGCTCATCGTCATCGGCCTCGGGGCCTGCGTGCTCCGTCGCAGGCAGCGTCAGGCCTGGTCCGGTGGGATGTCCGGCGGATACTGTGGCGGGTATGAGCGAGCACCACCGCGATCCCCAGCATCCCGAGGACCACCACAGCCAGGCGGAGATCCAGGGTGCCTCCGCCCGCACCGGCGACGAGCCCGACCACCCCTTGCAGGGCGGCTGGCACGGGGAACAGCCGGGCCAGAGTCAGACCCCGGGTGAGTACGGCCAGCCCGCTGGCGACTGCGGGCAGGGGCATATTCAGCAGCCGCAGCACGGGGGCTATCCGCGTGGGTACGGCTACCCGTACCCGCCGGTCGATCCGCGGGCGCAGTCCCAGGCGACGACGGCTCTGGTGCTCGGCATCGTCGGGCTGGTCAGCATGCTGGGCGTGATCCTCGGGCCGATCGCCCTGGTGCAGGCGAAGAAGGCCCGCGAGGGTGGGGCGGACGCGACCGCCGGGCGGGTGCTCGGGTGGATCGCCACCATCATCGGCGCGCTGTCCGTCCTGCTGATCGTCGGCTCGGTGATCTTCGTGTTCAGCATCCTGGGGACCGCGTTGCACAACAGTCCCACCGGCACCCCGTCCGCCGCCGGCCTCACCGCCCCGCTGCGGGTGCTGTTCGGCTGAGCCTCAGCCGATGACGCCGTCCACCAGCCGCTTGGCCTCGGCCTGCACCTGCCGCAGGTGCTCCGGGCCGCGGAAGGACTCCGCGTAGATCTTGTACACGTCCTCCGTGCCGGAGGGGCGGGCGGCGAACCAGGCGGACTCGGTGACCACCTTCAGCCCGCCCAGCGGCTCCCCGTTGCCCGGGGCCACGGTGAGTGTGGCGGTGATCGGCTCTCCGGCCAGCTCCTCGACCGTGACGTCCTCGGCGCTCAGCTGCTTCAGCCGGGCCTTCTGATCCCGGGTCGCGGGGGCGTCGATCCGCTCGTAGGCGGGGTCCCCGAAGCGCTCGGTCAGCTCCGCGTAGCGCTGCGACGGCGTCTTGCCGGTGACCGCGAGGATCTCCGAGGCCAGCAGGGCCAGGATGATCCCGTCCTTGTCCGTGGTCCACACGGCCCCGTCCCGGCGCAGGAAGCTGGCCCCCGCGGACTCCTCCCCGCCGAAGCCCAGGGTGCCGGCCAGCAGCCCGTCCACGAAGTGCTTGAACCCCACCGGCACCTCCACGAGCGTGCGCCCCAGGTCCTCGGCGACCCGGTCGATCATCGAGGAGGAGACCAGGGTCTTGCCCACCCCGGCGTCGCCCGGCCAGTCCGGACGGTGCCGGTACAGGTAGTCGATGGCCACGGTCAGGAAGTGGTTGGGGTTCATCAGCCCGGCGTCCGGGGTGACGATGCCGTGCCGGTCCGAGTCGGCGTCATTGCCGGTCGCGATGTCGTAGGAGTCCCGGTTGGCGATCAGCGAGGCCATCGCGTGCGGGGAGGAGCAGTCCATGCGGATCTTCCCGTCCCAGTCCAGGGTCATGAACCCCCACTGCGGGTCCACGTCCGGGTTGACCACGGTCAGTTCGAGCCCGTACCGGCGCCCGATCTCCTTCCAGTACTCCACCGATGCCGAGCCCATCGGGTCCGCCCCGATGCGCACCCCGGCCTTGCGGATCGCCTCCAGGTCCACCACCTCGGGCAGCTCGGAGACGTACGCGTCCAGGTAGTCGTAGGTCTGCGTGGTCTCGGCCAGCTTCGCCTGGGCGTACGGCACCCGGCGCACCCCGCGGTTCCCGTCGGCCAGCAGCTCGTTGGCCCGGTCCTGGATCCACCCGGTGGCCTCGGCCCCGGCGGGCCCGCCGTGCGGCGGGTTGTACTTGAACCCGCCGTCCGTGGGCGGATTGTGGCTCGGGGTGATCACGATGCCGTCGGCCTGGGAGGCCCCGGGTCGGGCGTTGTGCACCAGGATCGCTCGGGACAGCGCCGGGGTGGGCACGTACCCGTCGCGGGCGTCCAGCAGCACGACGACGCCGTGCGCGGCCAGCACCTCCAGGGCCGTCTCCTGCGCCGGACCGGACAGGGCGTGGGTGTCCCGGCCCATGAACAGCGGCCCGTCGATGCCCTGCTCGGTGCGGTACTCGACGATCGCCTGGGTGATCGCGGCGATGTGCGCCTCGTTGAAGGAGCCGCTCAGGGCCGAACCCCGGTGCCCGGAGGTGCCGAAGGCCACCCGCTGGGCGGGGTCCTCGGCGTCGGGCACGCGCTCGCGGTAGGCGGTGAGCAGCTCCTCGATGTCCACGAGGTCCTGCGGCTGTGCGGGGGTTCCGGCTCGATCGCTCATATGACCAACCTAACGCGCCGCCGCTGTGCCGGTGCCCTGTGCGGCCTGTGTGACGGGCTGGCCGGTGACGGGCTGGGTGGTGGCGGTGGTGCCGCCGGGGCCCGCGGTCCCGGAGTCCAGGTGCCGCTGGCGCTCGGCCAGCAGGGGCCGGGCGGTCTCCGAGGAGGCGTCCGCGGCCGGACGCTCGAAGCCGTCGGCAGTGATCCAGTGGATCAGCCGGGCCCCGGCGCGGGCGGTGCGCTCATCCAGGTCCAGGCGCGGCACCAGCCCGACGACATCGAGCACCGCGACCTTCCCGGTGCGCGCCACCCGGCGGGCCAGGCGCTCCACCACGAACAGGGGCACCCCCAGGGTGGCCGGCGCGCTGACCCCCGGGGCGGTCTCCCCCGGCAGCACGTCCAGATCCACGCTGAGGTAGATCACCTCCAGGTCCGCCAGCCGCTCCTCCAGCCAGGCCTCGGCCTCGGGCAGCTCCGCCTCGCGCAGCTGAGTATCCTTCAGGTACCGGGCCCCGATCCGCCCCGCGTTCTCGAAGCGGGCGCGGGTGTTGTCCGTCTCGGAGATGCCCAGGGCCACGTACCGGAACTCCCGCCCGGCCTTCCGCTCCGCCCGGGCGATCTGGTCGAACACCGTGGTGGCCGTGGCCTGCGGCTCCTGGGCGGTGCCCAGGTGGGTGTCGAAGGAGACCACGCCCCAGGTGCGCACCCCGTCCAGCCGCCCGGAGGCCGCCAGACCCAGGTACCCCGCGTAGCTGGTCTCGTGTCCCCCGCCCAGCACCAGGGTCATCCGGTGATCCCGCACCGCCTCGGCGATGCGCCGCCCGGCCTCGGCCTGCGCCTCCTCCAGGTGGTGCCCGTCCACCTCGATGTCCCCGCGGTCGTGCACCACGTTGGCCCCGTGGAAGGCCAGCTGGGCCAGGGCGTGGCGCAGCCGGTGCGGGCCCTCCGCGGCCCCGGGCCGACCCTGGGAGCGGATCGTGCCCTCGTGGGAGTCGAAGCCGAGCACCGCGAGGCTCTGCGCCTCCTCCCCGGTCTCCTTCTGCCCGGCGTAGACCATGTGGTGCCAGCGGGTGTGGATGGCGCCGGGGCCGTCGTCGCGGCCCTGCCACGGGGTGGTGCTCATGCTGGGGTTCCTCTCTGCCGCGGCCCGCACCCGCTGAGGTGTGAACCATATCTCGCGTTACAGACAACACCCGGGGGCGGTCCGGCGCAAGTGCCCTCCCGCGCGGGACGGACGCCGGGTAGATTGGGCGGCGGAATCCGAGCCAGCCGAGCAGCGAAGGAGCGCACCGTGGACATTCCCAGCGTGAGCGTGGAGGAGATCCCCGAGGACGCCAAGATCCTCGACGTCCGCGAGGACTACGAGTGGGAGGAGGGGCACATCGAGCGGGCCCAGCACCTGCCCCTGGCGGACATCCCCGCCCGCTACGGCGAGATCCCCCTGGACGAGGACGTCTACGTCATCTGCCGCTCCGGCGGGCGCTCGCTGAAGGCCACCGAGTACCTGAACCAGAACGGCTTCGACGCGATCAACGTGCGCGGCGGCATGGGGGCGTGGCAGGACGCCGAGTATCCCATGGTCTCCGAGAACGGCCAGGACCCGCAGGTCCGCTGACCGTGAGGTACGCGTTCCTGGGTCCGGAGGGAACTTTCACCGAGGCCGCCCTGCTGTCCGTGGAGGGGGCGTCCGACGCCGAGCGCGCGCCGTCGCCGTCGGTGCCCGCGGCCCTGGCCGCGGTGCGCGCCGGGGAGGTCGACGCGGCGATGGTGCCGATCGAGAACTCCGTGGAGGGCGGAGTCACCGCCACCCTGGACGCGATCGCGGCCGGGGCGGACCTGCGGATCATCCGCGAGGTGCTGGTGCCCATCCGCTTCGTGCTGGTCGGCGCCCCCGGCACCCGGCTGGAGCAGGTGCGCACCGTGTCCACCCATTCCCACGCCTGGGCGCAGGTGCGCGGCTGGATGCACGCCCACCTGCCGGAGGCCGACTACCTCCCGGCCGGGTCCACCGCGGCCGCCGCCCTGGCCCTGCTGGGCGCGGAGTCCCCCGGGTACCAGGCCGCGGTCTGCTCCCCGGTGGTGCTGGAGCAGCACCCGGAGCTGGCGGTGCTGGCCGAGGACATCGGGGACGTCTCCACCGCGGTGACCCGCTTCGTCCTGGTGGCTCCCGCGCACGCCCCGCTGCCGGAGCGCACGGGCGCGGACAAGACCACCCTGATGATCCCGCTGCCCGCGGACCGCCCCGGGGCGCTGATGGAGCTGCTGGAGCAGTTCACGGCCCGCGGGGTCAACCTCTCCCGCATCGAGTCCCGGCCCACGGGGGAGGCCCTGGGCCGGTACTTCTTCTCCGTGGACGCGGAAGGGCACCTGGCCGACGCGCGGATGCGCAACGCGCTGCGCGGTCTGCACCGGATCTCCCCGGGAGTGGTGTTCCTGGGCTCCTACCCCCGGGCCGACGGCGCGGCACCCGCGGTGGACGCCCACCACGCGGATGCCGCCTTCGACGCCGCGGACCGCTGGGTGGCCGGGCTGATGGGCGCGGCCCCGGAGCGCGCCTGAGCCGCGACCCGGCCGGCGGCTACGCCCAGTTGCGCTTCGGGGAGGTCATCGCCACCCCGGGGTTGAATACGTTGCACGGGTCCAGGGACCTGTAGTGCTCCACGAGGCTGTCCGGGGCGTGGTAGACCCGGCCGTAGTTGTGCTCGGCCGGCAGCACCGCCCCGCGGGCCTCGAGGAAGTCCACCATCTTCTGCTTCACCGTGGGGGCGTCCACCCCCTTGCGGATGATGTGGTCGGCGTGCACCACGTGGCACAGGAAGTGGCTGAGGTAGCAGCTCTCCGCGATGTCCCGGGTGATCTCCTCCGGCATCTGCGCCAGCCAGTCCTCGTCGTCCCGGCGCAGGGCCACGTCCAGGCTCGCGAAGTCGGAGAACTCCTCCCGGCGCAGGTTGAACATCCGGTTGGTCGCGCTGGCCACCCCGAAGCGCAGCAGCATGGCCGCCTCGGCCTCGGCGGCGTCGCACAGGAAGAACCCGCCGTCGTGCCCGTCCTGGGCGAAGAACCCGGTGAGCATCTGCTGGGTCTCCTCCCGCTGGTCGTGGCTGACCACCAGGATCAGGTGGTGCTCCCACCGGTCGCGGAAGGCGCGCAGGCGCTCGGGGACCTGCTCGGGCAGCAGGGCGAACAGCTTCTGGGCGATGGTGTCCGCCGTCGTCGGGCCGAAGCCGGGCAGCTTGGCGAACACCCCGTTGGCCCAGTTCTTCAGGGCGAACATCCGCACCTGGGTGCGGCTGCCGGCGTACTTCAGGGCCACGTAGGTGTCCTTGCCGTACTTCCGGGCCATGTCGAAGGACTCCCGGCCCAGGTACTCCCCGGAGATCGGCAGGCGCCGGTCCGAGGTGAGGATCTCCCGGCGCAGGTCCTCCAGGGTCTTGGGGCTGTCCGTGCCGATGTAGAAGGTCGCGGTGTCCTTCTCCAGGGGGAAGGTGCGCACCCGCACGGCGAAGATCATCAGCTTGCCGGCGCTGCCGGAGGCCTCGAAGAGGAACTTGGGGTTGGCGTTGTACCGGGCCGGGGTGTCCGTGATCTGCCGGACGTGCTCGGCGTAGTCGGTGCCGGTGGTGTCCTCCGGCGGGGCGGTGACCGACGCCGGGTCCCAGTCCCCGCGCTGGGCGCGCTCCAGGACGTGCTCGGGGTCCTCGCCCAGCTCGATGCCGAGGTGGTTGACCAGGTGCGCCTTCCCGTGCTCGTCCACCCGGGCGAACAGAGCGTGCTCGGTGTACGCGGGGCCCTTGCGGACCTGGGAGCCGCCGGAGTTGTTGGCGATGCCGCCGACCACGGAGGCGCCGATGGAGCTGGAGCCGATCACCGAGTGCGGCTCCCGGCCCAGCGGGGTGAGCTTGGCGGTGAGCTCGTAGAGGGTGGACCCGGCCAGGCACACGGCCTCGCGGTTGTCGTTGATCAGGTGGATCTGGTTGATCCGCAGGGTGGAGATGATCACGAGGTCGCGGTCGTAGTCCTGTGCGGCGGGGGAGGATCCGCCGGTGACCCCGGTGTTCGCGGCCTGGTTGATGATGGCGATGTCGTGGTCCAGGCAGACCTGCAGGGCCTGCCACATCTGGACGAGGGTGCCGGGCCTGAGCACGGCCAGCACCTTCCCGGAGCCGTAGCGGTTGCCGCGGGCATACGGTGCGGTGCGGCGTTCGGAGGTGAGCACGTGCTGGGTGCCCATGATGCTGCGGAACTGATCCAGAGCGGCGGTGGCGGAGGGTGCGGCGGCGGACGAGGTGCCCACGGGGATTCCTTTCGACGGCGGCGGCGAATGCGCGTCCAGCGTAGTCCTCCGCCCGGCCGGGTGACTCCCGATGACGCCGCGCCGCCGCGCGCCGCGCCGCACCACCCCGCGCCGTCGCCGGTTCAGACGGTCTGCACCCGCAGCACCCCGGGCTGGACCTCGGCGGTGAAGGCGCGGACCTCGCCCACGTAGTCCCCGTCCACCTCCATGGGCTGCGGGTGGTGCAGGAAGTCCACGTGCACCCGCCGCCCGTGCAGGTGCTCGATCACGGGCAGCAGTCCGCGGCGTCGGGAGATCACCTGCCAGGTCAGGGCGGCCCAGTCCAGGAGGCTGCGGGGGGTGAGCACGATGGTCTCGAGGCGGGCGTCGTCCAGCCGGGAGGTCTCGGCCAGGCGGATCCCGGCGGTGAGGTCCCCGGTGTTGGCGACGATCACCGAGCGGGTCTTGCGGTGCACGGGGGCGGCGTCGTCCACGGTGATGCTCACGGAGTGGCGGCGGGCCACGAGGTTGCGCATCCCGGCCTCCACGTACGCGATCCAGCCGATGCGGGCTTTCAGGCGATCCCGGGTGTCGGTCATGATCTGGGCGTCGAATCCGGCCCCGCCCATCACGGTGAAGCGCTGCCGCACTGCCTCCCCCTCGGCCAGCTCGGCGCGGATGCCGATGAGGTCGATGCGGTGCGGGTGCCCGTGCAGGGCGATCTGCACGCAGCCGGCCGGGTCGGTGAAGGGCAGCTCCAGGTTGCGGGCCAGCAGGTTCCCGGTGCCCAGGGGGACGATGCCGAGGGTCTTCTCGGTTCCCGCCAGCTCCGCGGCGACCTGGCGCACGGTGCCGTCCCCGCCCATGGCCAGCACGAGCTCGCACCCGTCGGCCAGGGCTGCGCTCACCTGACCGGCACCGGGGTCCTCCACGGTGGTCTCGTAGACCCGGGGCTTCTCCCAGCCGGCCCGGCGCAGCGACGATCGCACGACGTCGAGGGCCTCCCGCGCCCCGTGCTTGGCCGGATTGACGACGACGCCGACCCGCCGCGGCGGCCCCGGCGTGAGCGGGGGGCGGTCCGGTGCGGCGATCGCCGGGGGCAGGGGGGAGCTGCGCAGCCAGGCCGCGGTGATGCTGGCGGCCGCGGCGCCGCCGAACACGGCGAGGCCCGCGGCGGCCAGGAGCCTGGAAGGTCGAGTCATGTCTCCCAGGCTACGTGAGGAGCGAGCGGAAGGGGTGGCCTGCCCCTCGCCGGCGGGACCCGTCGCCGAGAGCGGCAGAGCCGGCCCCGGGGGAGGCCGCTCGACGCGGACGGCCGTGCGGTAGGTTGGGGGCGTGATCGACCTCAGTCTTCTGCGTGAGAACCCCGACCTCTTCCGAGCCTCCCAGCGCGCCCGCCAGGCCGACGTCGAGCTGGTGGACCGCATCCTGGAGGCCGACGCCTCCCGTCGGCAGGCCATCAGCGAGTTCGAGTCCCTGCGCGCCGAGCAGAAGGCCGCCAGCAAGGACATCGGCCGGCTCGCCGGGGCCGCGAAGAAGGACCCCTCCCAGCAGGGCGCCTTCGAGCAGGCCAAGGCCCAGGCGGCCCAGCTGGCCGGTCAGGTCAAGGAGGCCGAGGCCCGCGCCGAGCAGGCCCAGCGGGAGCAGGACGAGCTGACCTCCCGCATGGAGAACCTCATCATCGACGGGGTGCCCACCGGCGGCGAGGAGGACTTCGAGGTCGTCAAGACCGTCGGACAGCCGCGAGACTTCGAGGCCGAGGGGTTCGCCCCCCGGGACCACCTGGAGATCGGCGAGATCGTGGACGGCATCGACATGGCCCGCGGCGCCAAGGTCTCCGGGGCCCGCTTCTACTTCCTCAAAGGCCACGTGGCCCGCCTGGAGCAGGCCCTGCTGAGCATGGCCCTGGACTACGCGAGCCGACGCGGCTTCACCATGCTCACCACCCCCACCCTGGTGCGCCCGGAGACCATGGCCGGCACCGGCTTCAACGTCAAGCACGACGACGAGATCTACCGCCTCGAGCGCGACGACCTCTACCTGGTGGGCACCTCCGAGGTCGCGATCGCCGGGTACCACGCGGACGAGATCATCGACCTGTCCGAGGGCCCCCTGAAGTACCTCGGCTGGTCCACCTGCTACCGGCGCGAAGCCGGGTCCGCGGGCAAGGACACCCGCGGCATCATCCGCGTGCACCAGTTCAACAAAGCGGAGATGTTCGTCTACGCCCGGGTGGAGGACGCCGAGGCGATGCACGCGCAGATGCTCGCCTGGGAGGAGGAGATGCTCGGCCTGTGCGAGCTGTCCTACCGCGTCATCGACACCGCCGCCGGGGACCTCGGCTCCTCCGCGGCCCGCAAGTTCGACTGCGAGGCGTGGGTGCCCACCCAGGGCACGTACCGCGAGCTGACCTCCACCTCCAACTGCACCACCTACCAGGCCCGGCGCCTGAACATCCGCGAGCGCACCCCCGAGGGCGCGGAGGGGAAGAAGGGCGGGACCCGCATGGTCGCGACCCTCAACGGGACCCTCGCCACGACCCGCTGGCTGGTGGCGATCCTGGAGACCCATCAGCAGGCGGACGGCTCCGTGCGCATCCCGGAGGCGCTGCGCCCCTACCTGGGCGGCCTGGAGGTCATCCCGGCGGTGCGCGAGGCCGGGAGCCGGTGACCTCCGCGCCCCGAAGCCCGGCGTCGGGACCCCACCTGGTGGCCCTGGACGTGGACGGCACCCTGGTGGATCACGACGGCGCGATGTCCGCCCGGGTGCGCCGGGCCGTGCAGGCGGTGGTCGCGGCCGGACACCACGTGGTCATCGCCACCGGGCGCTCCCGGGCCGCGGCCCTGCCCGTGGTGGAGCTGGCGGGGATCACCCGCGGCTACGCGGTGGCCTCCAACGGCGGGATCACCCTGCGCATCGACGCCGAGGCCCCCGGCGGGTACGCGGTGATCGACGCCGCCGAGTTCCGCCCCGAACCGGCCCTGCGCACCCTGCGCGAGGCCGTGCCGGGGGCTCGCTTCGCCCTGGAGACCGCCGAGGGGGCGTTCTGGTCCACGGTCCCGGTGCACGACGCCAGCTTCGGCGCGCCCGCCCGGGTGGTGGGCTTCGAGGAGCTGGCGAGCATGTCCGCGGTGCGCGTGGTGGTCTTCTCCGAGGAGCTGGACCTGGAGGCCTTCACCGAGGCGATCGAGCGGGCCGGGCTGCACGGGGTCGCCTACGCGGTGGGGTGGACGCCGTGGCTGGATGTAGCCGCGCACGGGGTGTCCAAGGCCTCCGCGCTGGAGCAGATCCGCTCGCGGCTGGGCATCCCGCGCGAGCGCACCGTCGCGGTGGGGGACGGCTTCAACGACGTCGAGATGCTCACGTGGGCCGGGCGCGGGGTCGCGATGGGCCAGGCCGCGCAGGGCGTGCGGGCGGTGGCCGACGAGGTGGCGCCCAGCGTGTACGAGGACGGCGCGGCCGTCGTCCTGGAATCCCTGCTGGACTGAGTGGGTGGGCCGGGGCTGGTCCCGGTGCCCGGTTCAGGCCAGCAGCAGCGTGTAGACGGCGAGGACTGCGGCGGCGACGAGCCCCGCTGCGGCCACCAGCCCCACGGTGCGCAGCATCGGCAGAGCGACGTCCTTGCGGGCGTTCCACGCATAGGCCAGACCCAGCAGAGTGAAGGCCGCGACCTTCGCCCACGCGACCCCCACCAGGGCGTCGCGGGAGGCCGGCCAGGCGGCGGCCGCGGCGGCGAGCACGACGACGGCCGGGGTCACCCAGTAGAACGCGGTGGTGCGCAGCCGCCCGAACAGGATGTTGGTGGAGACCAGGTACAGGGCGTAGCCGATGCCCAGCACCGGCAGGACGACGGCCACGCGGGTGGTGTCCGGGTTGCCCTGGGCCAGCACGAGGATCCCCAGGGGCGCGCCGATGGACCCGAGCACCGCCATCAGCGCTCCGAGCCGGGTCGCGGTGCGCAGGGTGGACCGGGAGATCCGCTCGAACTCGGCCGGGTCCCCGTGGGAGGCCTTCAGGACGGTCGCGGACCAGGCATTGTTCAGTCCGGCCAGCACCGCGATGGGCCCCTGGGCGAAGACGAGCGCGGCCAGGTAGACCCCGGTCTCCCCGGGGGAGGCCAGGCGCTTGAGCAGGATGGAGTCGCCCTGCATCAGCAGGATGATCGCGAAGGAGTGCGGCAGCAGGGGCGCCCCGGCCACCACCGCTGTCTTCACCGCACCCCATGCCCTCTGCGGTGCGGTGGGGCGGGTCAGGAGGATCCCGGCGAGGGCCGTGAGGGTCGTGGAGACGGCGAAGCCGCCCATGAACACCGCGGCATGGGCGCCGAACAGGGCGATGGCGGTGAGACCGAACAGGTGGGCGATCAGCGAGGAGCCGGCGGCCAGGGCCGCGAAGGTCAGGGGGCGGGCCTGGGCGCGCAGCTGGGCCTGGGCGGCGACCACGACGGCCAGGGCCGCCATGGACCAGATCGAGGCCAGCAGGTAGGCAGGGGCGCCGGCCAGGGCGGCGATGCCGAGTCCGAGGGCGCCGCCGAGCACCGCGAGCAGCACGTTGAAGCCGTTGATCGCTCGGGCGTTGCGGGGACCGTCGCCGGGTTCCAGCCAGGCGCGGGTGATGGCCAGCGGGAAGCCCGCGGAGAAGGCGACGAGGCCCACCTGCATCACCGAGATCGCGAAGGAGGCGGAGTTCCACCCGGGGGAGCGGACCCCGCCGAACAGGTGGATGGAGAACGGCTGCACGAGCACCGCGGCCATGCCCTGCACCGCCGAGGCGATGAGGTACAGGTACGGCACCACCCGCGGGGGGAGGCCCCGGCGCGGGGACCCGACGGGGGTGGTCTGCGCGGTCCGGGACTGCGGGCTCGACGGCTGGACGGGACCCACCGGGCCCGGGACGCCGAGGGGTTCGGCGGGCTCCGGGGCGGGCTCGGCCCAGGGCGGGGTGCGGCTCATGCCCGGCGGCTCCCCGCCGGGGCGTCCTCAATGCCAGGCGCCACGGCCTGCGGGTAGGTGCTCCGGGGCAGGCGCTCGGGCAGATGCTGCAGCGGGTGGCGCAGGAACGCCAGGGGGTGCGGCTTCGGGCCGGCGCTCGGCTCCGCCGGCTCCCCGCCCGCGTTCGGCTCCGTCCGGTTCGGGACCGCCGGAGCGGGGGTCGGGTCCGATGCCTGCCCGTCGTGGGTGGGGCTCTGCGGGGTCGTGACCGCGCTGGTCCGCAGTCCCAGGACCTTCAGGGCCTTGTCCACCGGCCCGGTCAGCCAGTACTGCAGCGCCGGGCGCAGGGTGGACCCGTCCCAGCCGAGCAGGCGCGTCAGCTCCTCGGGGCGGCGCATCCAGGGGCGGCCGAGCTCCACCTCGGCGATCCGCCGCAGCGCCTCCTGGTCCGGCTGCTCGGCGAAGAACTCCGGGAACATGGCGCGCATCGCGGCCTCGTCAGGATCCGTCGCGGCGGCGTTGCGCACGGAGTAGAAGGGCCCGTAGGTGTGCACGGGGGTGCCCAGGGCTGCGGCGTAGAACGAGGCCGTGGCCACCCGGTTGGTGACCACCTTGCGTGCGGAGGCCAGCAGCCACAGGTTGCGGGAGAGGAACTCCGGGTCCCGGCGCTGACCGCAGGTGGTCACCCGGTGCCCGGCGTCGGTCCAGGCGCGCACGATCTCCTCGTGCTCCATGTCATCCACGTGGAGGCAGACCACGGCCGGGCCCTCCTTCTCGTAGACCTGGCGGGCGTACACGGACTGGTCGCCTTCCAGCTGGAAGATCTTGGAGCCGTGGAAGGGGATGACGACGGTGGGGATCGTGCGCTCCGGCATCGCCCCGCGGGCGCGCACCTGGTCCGCCAGGTACAGGAACGGCGCCCCGATGGCTGTGCTCCGGTATCCGGTCTCCTCCTCATCCCGTGCGGGATCCCAGGCCCGGGAACCGTGGGACCACACGAACAGCCCTCCGGCTGGTGCGGCGGAGGCCAGCTCCGTGAAGTGGCTGCGCACCGGGGAGGTGGGCGTCCACCCGTGCTGCACCAGACCGGCGATGTGGCGTGGTGCCGACAGGCCCGCGTGGGCGGCGTAGGCGGCGGAGTGGCCGTAGAAGTGGTTCTGGATGTCCACAGTGTGTGTCCTGGTGCGAATGGGGTGCGATGGTCCGGGTGCTTCCGCGTCCGCCCCGGAGGCGCTCCGGGGCCGCCCGTGGGGGTCTGCGGCCCGGGCGTAACCGGGGTGCGGGCATCGGTGCGCCTCGGGCGAGTCTATCGGAGGGTCGCTGTGCGGATTCTGTGCCGTGCCCGCTGCCCGGCCCGGGGATCCAGTCCCGGGCGTCATGCCTCGGGGGCCGGTCCCGGCCCCTGTGCGCGGGTCCCGGACGGACGTGGCAGGGTGGAGGCATGAGAGCCGCCATCGCCCAGATCAGCACCACCGCCGACGTCGCGGGGAACCTCGCCCTGGTCCGCGAGCACACCGAGCGCGCCGCGGCCGCCGGTGCGCAGCTCGTCGTCTTCCCGGAAGCCACGATGATCGGGTTCGGCCACGACCTGCTGGGTGCGGCCCGGGAGCATGCCGAGCACTGGAAGACCGAGCTGATGTGGCTGGCCGCCGAGCGGGAGATCACCATCGTGGCGGGGGAGTTCGAGGAGGCTCCGGCCGGGTCCGGTAGCCCCCGGGTGCGCAACGTGCTGGCGGCGTACACCCCCGAGGGCGAGCGCTTCGACTACGCGAAGATCCACCTCTACGACGCCTTCGGGTTCCGCGAGTCGGACACCGTGGCTGCGGGCCGGGAGCCCGTGGTGCTCAGCGTCGCCGGGCACCGGGTGGGGCTGGCCCTGTGCTACGACGTGCGCTTCCCCAAGCTGTTCGCCGAGCTCTCTCGCGCCGGGGCCGAGGTCATCGTGTGTGCGGCCTCCTGGGGTGCCGGCGAGAGCAAGGTCCGGCAGTGGGAGATCCTGACTCGGGCCCGTGCCCTGGACAGCAACACGATCGTGCTCGCGGTGGGCCAGGCGGACCCGGCCGTCACCGGCGCCGCGGTGCCGGAGGGCGCGCCCACGGGTGTGGGGCACTCCGTCGTCGCGGACCCGTTCGGAGAAGCCCTGGCGCAGCTGGACGGCGGGGAGCACCTGGAGATCGTGGATCTGGATCTGGACGTGGTGCCCCGGGCCCGGGAGGCTCTGCCCGTGCTGGAGAACGCCCGCCTGGGCTACTGACCGGCCCGGTCCGGCCCTGATCAGATCGGTTCGGGACGGGTTCGTCGTTTCGGGACCGGAATAACCCGTCCCGAAGCGACGAACCCGGCCCGAAACCCAGTGGAGCGGGCCGGGCGGGTTACCGGGTGGGGATGCGCTGGCCGGGGCAGGTGTCCAGGACCCGCTGCATCGCGGCCCGCTCGGCACGGGTCACCCACAGGTCGTACTTGCGCTTGACCCCGGCCTGCCGGGCCACGTACTCGCAGCGGAAGGACTTCTGCTCGGGCAGCCAGGTCGCGGCGTCGCCGTCGGACTTGCCGTTGTTGGCGGGCCCGTCCACGGCCAGCAGGTTCAGAGGGTCGTTGGCCAGGGCCATGCGGTCCGCGGTGGACAGCTGCTGGGCGCCAGTCTGCCACGCGTCGGACAGGGCGACGACGTGGTCGATCTGCACCGCCGCGCTGGTCTGGGCCCCCGCGGTGAAGTCGATGCGCCGACCCGTGTACGGATCCTGTAGCACCCCGGTGGCCACCTTGCAGGTCCCGGGGCGCAGGGTGGTCTGGGTCAGGTCCCGGGCGAGGATGTCGTTGCGGGTGTCGCAGCCGTTGTGGTCCACATCCGCCCACCGCGCGCCGAAGGCGTCCCGGGAGTACCCGGTCCGGGCGGCCTTGCCCTTGGTCTCCAGGGAATCCAGGGCCTGCTGCGCGGTGAGGCCCGCGGGCAGGGGGCCGGCCGCCCGGGATGCGGTCGCGCCCGACCGATCTGCGGATCCGTCCTCGCCGCGGAACAGATCCAGCCCGCGGGTGCCCAGCCCGACGACGGCGAGCACCACCACCGCGACCACGGTGACGATGAACCGGGTGCGGGTGCTCATCCGCACGCGCGGGCGGGGACGGCTGCGGGAACGGCGCGGGGACACGGGACTCCTGGGACGGTGGGGAAGTGAGGCCGGGGAGGACGACGGCGCACCATTCTGCCACCGCCGCCCTCGGCCCGACCCGCCCGCCGTCCGCCGACGGACCCGCCCGCCGCCCCGCGTCGCCCACCGCCGCCCGTCGGCGTTGCCCTCTGACGGACCCGCCGGCGGATCCGGTGACCGACCCCATAGAAGATGCACTCGTGCAGATACTGCATCAGTGCATAAGATGCAGTAGTGCAAGAAAACGAATCGCCGTCGCTGCGCGAGCGCCGCCGGACCCGCACCTGGGAGGCCATCCACGCCGCCGCCGCCGAGCAGGCGCGCGCCAAGGGCCTGAAGGGCACCACCGCGGAGTCCATCGCCGAGCAGGCGGGGGTCTCCACCCGGACCTTCTTCAACTACTTCCCCAGCAAGGAGGACGCCGTCCTCGGGCTGCGCGAACCGCAGATGAGCGAGCAGCTGCTGCGCACCGTGCCCCACCCCGCGAAGAGCGCTCTGCCGGCCTACGCCGCGCAGATCTTCCTGCGGGTGCTGCGCGGGTCCATGTCCCCGGAAGCCGCCGCGGCGTCGCGCGAGGTCATCCGCGAGCTGCCGGAGCTGCGCCAGCGGATGAAGATCCACATGCTGCGCTGCGAGCAGGCCCTGCAGCAGTTCCTGCTGGGCATGGACTGGGCCGCCTACGCCGAGCGGGGAGAGCTCGTGCCCCGCACCGAGCCCGACGCCGAGCCCGACCCGGAGCAGGTGCGCCGCGTCCGGGCCCTGGTCCTGCTCTCCGCGGCGATCCTGCGCCACATCGACTTCGGTGCGGGACGGGAGATCGACGAGGCCGACGCCCAGATCGCCCGCTCCGCCGCCCTCTTCTCTCAGATCCTCCAGGAGGAACGTTGACCACCACCTACACCCCGCGTCACGCGCGCCCCGGCCGGGCCTCCGCCCCGCAGACCGCCCCCGCGCCGTCGTCGGCGGCCGAGTCGGCCACGTCGTCCGAGCCCGGCGGGGCCATCGATCCCGCCCCGGCCCCCAGCATCCTGCTGCTGTTCATCGGGCTGATGCTGATCATGCTGATGTCCTCGCTGAACCAGACCGTGCTCTCCCCGGCCCTGCCCACTATCGTCGGGGAGCTGGACGGGGTGGAGCACATGTCCTGGGTGATCACCGCGTTCATCCTGGTCTCCACGATCATGATGCCGATCTACGGCAAGCTCGGGGACCTCTGGGGCCGCAAGCCCCTGCTGATCTTCGCGATCCTCGCCTTCACGGCCGGGTCCGTGACCGGTGCGCTCGCGGAGTCGATGACGGGGCTGATCGTCTCCCGTGGGCTGCAGGGTCTGGGCGGCGGCGGCCTGATGATCCTGTCCCAGGCGGTGATCGCCGATGTCATCCCGGCGCGCGAGCGCGGCAAGTACATGGGAGCCCTGATGGGCGTGTTCGCGTTCTCCTCCGTGGCCGGGCCCCTGCTGGGCGGGTGGCTGACCGAGGGCCCGGGCTGGCGCTGGGGCTTCTGGATGAACGTGCCCCTGGGCGCGCTGGCCCTGGCCGCGGCCGTGTTCCTCATCCCGCACACCAACGCGGGGGCGCGCACGCGCCGGGCGCGCATCGACGTCCTGGGCATGGCCCTGCTGGCCGCGGCCACCGCCTGCCTGGTGCTGGCGATGACGTGGGGCGGGAACCAGTACGCCTGGAACTCCCCGACCATCCTGGGGCTGCTGGGCGCCGTCGTCGTGGCGGCGGCGCTGTTCGTGCCGGTCGAGCTGCGCGCGGCCGAGCCGGTGATGCCGATGGCGCTGTTCCGGGACCGCAACTTCGTGCTGACCACCGTGGCGGGGCTGTGCATGGGCATCGCGATGTTCGGGGCGATCGGGTACATGCCCACCTACCTGCAGATGGTGCTGGGGGTGGACGCGACCCAGGCCGGCCTGCTGATGATCCCGATGATGGGCACGATGCTGGTGACCTCGGTGACCGTGGGGGCGCTGGTGTCCAAGCTGGGCCGATACAAGGCCTTCATGGTGGCCGGCTCCCTGCTGATCGCGGCCGGGCTGTTCTGCCTCTCGCGCCTGGCCACGGACACCGCCACATACCTGATCTGCCTGGCCCTGGCCGTGGTGGGTCTGGGCCTGGGGATGTCCATGCAGCTGCTGACCCTGGTGGTGCAGAACAGCTTCCCGGTGAGCATGGTCGGGACGGCGACGGCGGGGGCCAACTTCTTCCGCCAGGTGGGCGCCACGGTGGGCTCGGCCCTGGTGGGCGGGCTGTTCACGGCCCGGCTGAAGGATCTGCTGGCGGATCGCCTGGCCCCGGTGCTGGCCGCGGCCCGGCAGCAGGGGCAGGCCACGAGCCTCGGTTCCACCAACTCGCTGACCCCCTCGGTGGTGCAGTCCCTGCCGGATCCGGTGCGCGAGGTGATCATCGGGGCGTACAGCGACGCCCTGATCCCGATCTTCCTGTGGATCATGCCGCTGGGGATCGCCGCGGCGCTGGTGCTGCTGTTCGTCGTGGAGAAGGACCTGGCCACCACGGTCGCGGCCTCCGGGACCACCGCGGCTGCCGGAGCGCAGGAGGAGCGACGGGAGGAGGCTTCCGAGGAGGAGGCCGAGCGGCGCCACCCGCGCACCGGGGAGATCCCGCTGCCGGAGACCGGCATGATCCCGATCCGCTAGTGAGATCCCGGGTCCTCGGGGGTGCCCGTGGGATCATGGGGGCATGATCTTCCACGCCGTCGGTGATTCCCGCCCGTACCCGGACCACGGGTACGACGGGCCCCGGCAGTGGGGGACCATCCCGCCGCAGCAGGTGCGCCTGGACCGGCTGATCACCACGCAGCGCACCCTGGACCTGGGCACCCTGCTGGATGAGGACTCCACCTTCTACGGGGACCTGTTCCCGCACGTGGTCCGGTGGCGGGGTCGGCTGTACCTGGAGGACGGGGTGCACCGGGCCCTGCGCACCGCGCTGCAGCATCGGCAGGTCATGTACGCCCGCGTCCTGGACCTGGATGCGACCGCGGATGGCGACGCGGCGTCGTCATGACTGTCTTTTGGTGACACCTGCCCGTATGATGTCAGCATGCCTCGAATCAGCGCCGCGACCAACGCCGCCCAGCGGGAGAACACCAAGAACGCCATCCTGGCCTCCTTCGGCGAGCTCCTCTACACCAACGGGCTGACCGGCCTGACCATGACCCACGTGGCCAAGAACGCCGGGATCGGGCGCACGGCCGTGTACAACTACTTCGCGGACATGGGTGAGCTGCTGGTGGCCTACGCCCTGGATGAGACCGAGCGGTTCATCGGGGATCTGCGCACCGAGCTGGCCACCGTGACCAACCCGGTGGATCAGCTGGCCGTGTATGTGCGGATGCAGATCGAGGACATGTCCCGCCGCCACCTGCCTCCGGGCCCGGCGATGCGCTCGGTGCTCTCCCCGGAGTCCTTCGAGAAGCTGGGCCACCACGTCGGGGAGCTGCAGGCGGTGCTCGCCCAGATCCTGCGCGCCGGCATCGACCAGGGGTACCTGCCGGAGTCGGACATCCGCGAGATGGCGCAGCTGGTGCACGGCTCGCTGTCCTCCGCCGCGGATCGCGGGCGCGCCGAGGACGAGGCCGCCCGGGAGACCCGCATCGGGAACACCATCCGCTTCATCCAGCTGGGCCTGGGCGCCTCCTTCGACGCCGAGGGCCGCCCCGTCCCCACCCACCGGGTCCCGCAAGCGCAGGAGACCGCGGAGGACGAGGCGCCCCGCCTGCGCTCCGTGGCCTCCTGACCTGCGCGTGCCCGCTCAGGCGAGCCGGTTGATCTGGCGCAGCGAGTCGAACGGGGCGTGGGAGGAGATCCGGGCCTCGATGCCGCGGGTCACGAAGTCCTTCGCCGCCCGCGCCGCCTCCAGCGGGGTGCGGCCCTGGGCGAGCTCAGCGGTGACCGCGGCCGCCAGGGAGCAGCCGGCACCGGCCACCTGGACCTCGCCGATCTTCGGAGCGGAGAGCACCTCGGTGGTCTGCCCGTCGTAGAACACGTCCACGGCGTCGTCCCCGTCCAGGCGCACCCCGCCCTTGGCGAGCACGGCCGCCCCGGAGCGCTCGTGGATGATCCGGGCGGCCTTCTCCAGGTCCTCGACGGTGTCGATCGCCTCGAGCCCGGACAGGGACAGGGACTCGAAGTGGTTGGGGGTCACGAAGTCCGCCAGCGGCAGGATCTTCGCCTTCAGCGCCTCGTCGGTGTCCAGGGCGGCGCCGGGCTCCTGGCCCTTGCAGATCAGCACCGGATCCAGCACGATCCGGCGCGGCTTCTGCTCGGTGAGCACCTCGGCCACGGTGGCGATGGTGTCCGGGGAGCCGAGCATCCCGATCTTCACGGCGTCGAGGTCGTAGACGGTGGTGTTGACCTCCAGTTGATCCTGAAGAGTCTGCTGGTCCACGGGGGTCAGCCGGTGGGCCCAGCCGTTCTTCGGGTCGAAGGAGACGATGCAGGTCAGGGCCAGGCACCCGTAGACCCCGAGGGCCTGGAAGGTCTTCAGGTCCGCCTGCGCACCGGCGCCGCCGGTGGCTTCCGAACCCGCGATGGTCATGGCGATGGGGGTCTGCGAGGTAGTCATGCACCCCATGATGGCACGGGTCACCCCACCCGCCGCACCCCACCGCATCTCCCGTTTTGCGGAGGCAGGGGAGGGGTGAGGATGGGGCAGGGGTGGGTAGGATGCTGTGCGGCCCGGGTGGCAGGCGGGCCGCGTCATCGTCGTCCCCTCCTCGCACTCAGGAGCCTCCCGTGCCGCACTCCGCCCCCGCCCCGCGCTACGCCCGACGGCCGCGCACCTACTTCGACCTGCTGCTCGCGCTGTACTGCGTGCTGCTGATCCTGTCCAACATCGGGGCCACCAAGGGTGTGGCCTTCGGCCCCATCATCACCGACGGCGGCTTCTTCCTCTTCCCCCTGGCCTACGTGCTGGGCGATGTGGTCACCGAGGTGTACGGCTTCCGCTCCGCTCGACGGGCGATCATCACCAGCTTCCTCGCCGGGGCGTTCGCGAGCCTGTGCTTCTGGATCGTCATCATCCTGCCCGCCGCGGACTTCTACGAGAACCAGGCGGCCTTCGAATCCGTGCTGGGCCCGGTCCCGAGGATCCTCGCCGGCTCCCTGGCCGGGTTCCTGGTGGGGCAGCTGCTCAACGCCTGGGTGATGGCCCTGATCAAGCGGGCCACCGGCGAGCGGTGGATGTGGGTGCGCCTGATCGGCTCCACCCTGGTGGGGGAGCTGGCGGACACCCTGATCTTCTGCACCGTGGCCGCCCCCATCCTGGGGATCACCGAGCCCGCGGACTTCCTCAACTACGTGCTCGTGGGCTACGTGTACAAGTGCGCGGTGGAGGTCATCATCCTGCCCATCACCTACCCGACCATCGCCTGGTTCAAGCGCCACGAGCCCACCTACCCGCGCGTGGAGGACGACGCCGCGGCGGGGCCCGCTACTCGCTGAACCCGGCGATCGCGCCCAGCTCCACCAGGTGGGCCAGCTGGGCCTTGAGGGTCTTGACGGCCGCCGCCCGGGCAGCGTCGGGAACCTCCGGGTAGATCCGCCGAGCCAGCGCGGAGGCGGAGGGCCCGATGTCGTCGTCGGTCTCCCGCAGCAGCTCCTGCAGCGCCTCGAACCGGTCCAGCCGGTGCTCCAGCAGCGCCTCGCACCGGGCGTGCAGGTCCCCGCCCGACGCCCCGTGTCCGGGCAGCACCGTGTGCTCGCGCTGCTCCAGCAGATCCCGCAGGGAGTCGATGTACGGCTCCAGGGCGCCGTCCGGGTAGTCCAGCATGGTCGAGCCGCGGCCCAGCACCGTATCCCCGGTGAACATCACCGAATCGGCATCCAGGCGCAGGCACACCGAATCCGCCGTGTGCCCCGGCGTGCCCAGCACCAGCAGCTCCTGCTCCGCCGCGCCGACCACCTCCCCGTCCTCCAGGGGCGGGCCCTTGCGGCACAGGGAGGGCTCCGCCGCGCGCACCGGGGCACCGGTCATCGCGTGCAGGGCGGGGGCGCCCGCGGCGTGATCCGCGTGCCGGTGGGTCAGCAGGATCAGCTCCACCCGCGTCCGCTCGGTCAGGCGGCGCAGGTGCTCCGGGTCCTCCGGGCCCGGGTCCACCACGATGACGCCCGGCCGGGAGCCGTCTCCCGGCCAGTCCCGCGGAAGATCCCCGACCACGTACGTGTTGGTGCCCTCCAGGGTCATCGGCCCCGGATTGGGCGCGCGCAGGCAGGCCGTGTGCCCGCTGGTGCGGACCCAGCCGGGCGCGGCCGTGCCGCCGGGCTCGACGGCGTCGTGCCCGGGGTCGGGGGAGGAGGGCGTGACGTCCATGGGGTCCAGTCCACCACATCCGCGCCCGGTCCGGGGCGCGCGATGCCGCCTGCCGCCGCCCGACCTCGCCCGCGCCGGGCGGATATGCTGGTCGGATCATCCGGTTCGCACCCGAAAGGCACTTCCGCCGTGTCCCACGCACCCGAGAATCCCGGCGCCGCCGCGCCCACCCCCGCGGAGCCTGCCCCCGGCCAGGGCGGGCTGACCCGCTCCCTCTCCCACGAGCAGATGACCATGATCGCCCTCGGCTCCGCCCTGGGCACCGGCCTGTTCCTCGGCTCCGGGGCGGCCATCGCCATCGCCGGCCCGGCCGTGATCGTCTCCTACGCCATCGGCTCCCTGATCGCCGCGATCATCGCCAGCGCCGCCGGGGAGATGGCCGTGCGCTTCCCCGTGCGCGGCGGCTTCGGCTCCATGGCCGCCCGCTACCTCGGGCCCTTCGGCGGGTTCATCTCCCGCTGGTCCTACTGGGCCACCACCGTGCTGGTGGCCGGGGCGGAGCTGGTCGCGGTGGCCACGTACCTGAAGTTCTGGTGGCCGGAGCTGCCGCTGTGGGTCGGCATCGTCGTGTTCGGGGCGATCGTGCTGGGGCTGAACGCCTTCAGCGTGAAGTCCTTCGGCTCCGTGGAGTTCATCCTCTCCGGGATCAAGGTGCTCGCGGTCATCGCGTTCATCATCATCGGCCTGATCATCGTGTTCTTCGGGCTGCCCAGCCACCCCGCGGAGGGCCTGCACCGGCTCACCGAGGGCGGGGGATTCCTGCCCAACGGGCCGGCGTCGATCTGGCTGGCGATGGCCGTGGTCATGTTCTCCTTCGGCGGGATCGAGCTGGTGTCCATCTCCGCGGCCGAGGCCAAGGACCCGGTGCGCTCGGTGCGCTCGGCCGCCAAGGCCACCGTGTGGCGGCTGTCCACCTTCTACGTGCTGTCCCTGTTCGTGGTGATGTGCCTGATGTCCTCGGAGACCCTCACCCAGGAGGAGGGGCTCAGCTCCAGCCCGTTCGTGCGGGTGTTCTCCGACGTCGGGATCCCGGCGGCCGCGGCCGTCATCAACTTCATCGTGCTGGTCGCGGCGCTGTCCGCGGCGAACGCGAACGTGTACGCCGGCACCCGCCTGATGCACTCCCTGTCCTACGAGGGCATGGCCCCGCGCCGGCTGCGGGCGACGACGGCGCGCGGCATCCCCGCCGGGGCCCTGGCCGTGTCCAGCCTGGGCATCCTGCTGGTGGTGGTGCTGGCGCTGTTCACCGAGTCCGTCTTCCAGATCATGATGTCCATGATCACCACCCTGGTGCTCGTGGTGTGGGGCCTGATCCTGGTCTCCTACATCTCCTACCGGCGCCGGGACGGGGCCGCGGACCAGTTCCGCCTGCTCGGAGGGTCCGCGATGGCCGGGGTGGGCATCCTCGGGCTGGTCGCGGTGTTCGTCGCCGTGTTCTCCAGCGCGACGATGGTCGTGCCCGGCCTGGTGGCCGTGGCGTTCTTCGCGGTGCTCGTGGTGGTGTTCTTCGCCGCCGTGCGCCACCACGCCCAGCTGGATGAGTCCGCCTTCCAGGAGGCCCACGACGCCACCGGCGCCGTGCCGACGGTCGCCCCTCCGCAGCGTCGCCGCTGAGGCGCGGCGCGGTCCGGCGCGGGCGGGCCGGGCCCCCGGCCTGCTGACTCAGGGGCCGGTTCGCGGGAGCGCGCGGGCGGAGCGCGCTCCTAGAGTGGGTGGCATGAGTGCAGCAGTCGATCCCGAGCCCGTGATCCTGGAGGTCCCCCTGCGCTGGGGGGACATGGACGCGTATGGGCATGTGAACAACGTGCAGATCGTGCGGATCCTGGAGGAGGCCCGCGCGCTGGCCTTCGGCGCCCCGCCCAGCGCGGGCGAGGTCCCGGAGCAGCGTCGCCAGGAGGTGCCCATCCCCGTGTTCGCGGACCTGCCCGCGGGCACCCAGGCGCTGGTGGCCGAGCACACCGTGAAGTACCGCTCGCCCCTGCCCTACCGAGGCGATCCGGCCCGGGTGGAGGTGTGGGTCCAGCGGGTCACCCCGGCCAGCCTCACCGTGGGCTACCGGGTGTGCGATGCCGCGACCGGGACCGCGTGCTGTGCGGCGAGCACCGTGCTGGCCTTCGTCCGGCCCGACGGCGGACTGGTGCGGCTGAGTCCGGAGCAGCGTCGAACCCTCCAGCGGCACCTGCGGGCCTGAGCCGCGCCGGGAAGCCCCCCCAGACGCGAGACGGCGCCCGCCCCTTCCCGGACCCGCTGGGGATCCGAGAGGAGACGGGCGCCGTCGCGCCGCGTCGGACCTACTTGGTGGTCACCGTGATGACCGCGTCCCCGGGGGTCACGGCGTCGGCCGGGCGGCCCTCCACGCTGGCGTACTTGGGGGTGTTGGTCACCAGCACCGGGGTGATCAGCGGGTATCCGGCGTCCTTGATGACCTGCCGGTCGAAGCGGTACAGCTCCTGCCCGGCGGTGACCTCATCGCCCTTGGACACGAGGACCTCGAAGCCCTCCCCGCCCAGGTTCACGGTGTCGATGCCGACGTGGACCAGCAGCTCCACGCCGTTGTCCAACCGCAGGCCCATCGCGTGCCCGGAGCCCGGGGTCGCGATGACCTTCGCGTCGGCCGGGGCGTACACGGTGTCGCCGGTCGGCTCGATGGCCACACCCTGACCCAGCTTCCCCGCGGAGAAGATCGGGTCCGGGACCTCGGACAGGGCCACGGCCTTCCCCTCCAGCGGGGAGCCGACGCTCAGCTCGGTGCCGGGCTCGTAGGTCGGCTTCGGCTTCGCCGGGGCGGCGGCCTTCGCGGGCTCGGCGCTCGCGGAGCCGGAGGAGGAGGCGTTCTCCGGGGAGGACAGGCCCTCACCCGTCCCGGCGCCGGCCGTGCCCGCGGCACCCACCGCGGTGCCGCCGGCGGCCGCGGCCACGGCGCCGGCCGGGGCGGCCACCAGATCCGGGGCGTTGGACTCGGTGGGCACCTCATCCGCGGCCAGGTTCTGCTTGGCCAGATCCGCCTCGCGCTGCTCCTTGGAGCGGAAGCCGAAGATCAGCACGCCGGCCATACCGCCGAAGAACGCGATGGCCAGGCCGATGCAGAACAGCGGGATCGGCTGCATCGCGGGGATGGACAGCAGGGAGGTGAACGCGAAGGCGTAGGAGCGCACACCCATCCAGGAGATCAGACCGCCGGCGATCATCGCGGGCACCAGGATCAGCGGGAACACGCGCTTGTACCGCAGCACCACGCCGTACAGGGACGGTTCGGAGATGCCGCCCAGCAGGCCGGAGACCGCCGCACCCGTGGCCGTCTGCCGCAGCTCCTTGTCCCGCTTGGCGCGGATGGCCACACCGGTGACCACGCCGAACACCGCGAAGTTGTACGCGGCCATGGGGGACTGGATGAAGTCGTAGCCCAGGGTGGACAGGTTGGAGATCATCACGGCGTTCAGCGGCCAGTGCAGGCCCAGGGGCACCATGAACAGGTAGGACCCGGCGACCACCACGCCCACGATGGCGGGGTTGATGTCGTTGAGCCACTGGAACACGTCGGAGATGCCCAGACCCAGCTTCACGCCGATGGGGCCGATGATGAGGGCGGTCAGGGGCACCATGATCAGCAGGGAGATCATGGGCACGAAGACCATGTGCAGCATGTTCGGGATGACCTTCTTCAGCAGCCGCTCCAGCGGAGCCAGCAGCGCCACCGCGAACAGGGGCGGGAAGATCTGGCCGGTGTAGTTGAACAGGTACAGCGGCACATCCCAGCCGCCGATGTGGAACAGGGTGATGTGGTCGGCCCCGCCGGCCATGTCGGACAGGCCCTTGAAGGCGTCCGTCATCAGGGCCGCGGGGATCGCGGCACCCACCCACATGTTGGCGCCGAGCCGCTTGGCCGCCGTCGCGCCCACCATGATGGGCATGAAGTTCAGCACGGACAGGGCCGCACCCAGGATGATGAACCAGAACGGGAACTGGGCCCGCCACTGGTTGAGCATGTCCGCGTTGAGGGCGTCATCGCCGAGCTTGGGCCCGTTGACCAGGTCCACGGTCACGGACTCGCCCTGGAAGTTGGTGTAGTGCCCGAACACGCCGAGGGTCTGCAGCAGCACGATCAGCGTGAGGATCATGGAGGAGCCCAGCAGGGCCCACAGGACGGGGCGGAAGGAGTCCGAGAGGACGTCGAACATCCGGGTGATGATCCCGGCCTTCTTCTCCTCCCCGGCGCCCTCGCCGGCGGCCGGCTTCTGCGCGGAGCCCCCCTCCTTCTCCATCCCGGGCATCTTGGCCATGGCGTCGTAGACGTCGGCGACCTCGTTGCCGATGACCACCTGGGTCTGCCCGGACTGCTCGATCACGGAGAGCACGCCGTCGGTCTTCTCGATGGCGGGCTTGTCCACCTTGGACTTGTCGTTGAGCGTCACGCGCAGGCGCGTGGCGCAGTGGGTGAAGTAGTTGATGTTCTCGGGCCCACCCAGCCCGTCAAGGACGGACTGCGCCGTCTTCTGGTGATCCATGTGTCGCTCCTTGGTGCGAGTGCCCGGGCGCTTCCCGGGGCAGATACACGAAAGACCTGAGCCTCCCGGGGGCACGACGGCGCGCGAGCCACGGTCCTTGTGGCGCACGCAGGCGCTGCTCATGCGGTTGGGAGACCCAGGTCTTGCCTGATCGTCAGTAACAATCCTGAGGATCCGACGGCCTCAGGGGGCCGCCGCTCGGCCCCCAGTATAGACGCTCGGCAGGCCCCGTGCCGGACTGTTTCCGCACCCCGTTCACCGCCCGGCCCCTGGCTGCTCGCGAAACCATCTGCCGCCGGGGCCCGCGGGGAGGGGCTACAGCTGGCCTGCGGCCGCGGCGGCGTCGACGGCCTGCGGCTGGGTGCGGCGCAGCCACCGCCGGTGCCACCGGAAGTTCGCCTCCACCAGCGCGCACCCGAGCGCACCCACGCCCAGGGCCACCGCCAGCAGGTCCGCATCCGGGATCTGGAACTCGTGGTACCACCGGGAGATCGGGACCGTGAGCACCAGGACCAGACCCGCGTACATCGCCGCCAGCAGCCCCGCCCGCGCCCGAGTCAGGGGCCGGGAGCCCACGCACAGGATCCACAGGCCCACCAGCACCAGCACCAGGAAGCTCGCCGTCTGCACCGCGCGCGTGCCCACCGGGGTGGGATCGGCGAACAGGGTGTACCCGTTGACCGCCACCACCGCCGCCGTCACGATCACCGCGTTCGGCAGCGCGAAGTGCAGGGCCCGGCGCAGGAACCCCTGCACGTACCGCTGGTTGTTGGGCAGCATGGTCAGCACGAAGGTGGGCCCGCCCAGCATCAGCAGATCCGCCGTGGAGTACTGGCGCGGCAGGAACGGGAAGGTCCACGCCAGCAGCCCCAGCGTGACCCCCATCAGCACCGCGAACGCCGTCTTGGACAGGAACAGGTGCGTGACCCGCTCGATGTTCGCGATGATCTTCCGCCCCTCCGCCAGCACCGCCGGCAGCCGGGAGAACTGCCCGTCCAGCAGCACCAGCCGGGACACCGCCTTGGTGGCCGGCGCGGCGTTGCCCATCGCGATCCCCAGGTCCGCGTACTTCAGGGCCAGGGCGTCGTTGATCCCGTCCCCGGTCATGGCGACGACGTGCCCGTCCTCCTGCAGGGCTCGCACCATGTTCCGCTTCTGTGCGGGAGAGACCCGCCCGAACACGGCGTGCTCGCGCACCGCCTCCGCCAGCTGCGGGCCCTCCTCCGGCAGGGCGGAGGCATCCACGGCCTCCCCCTGCAGGTCCACCCCGGCCTGGCGGGCCGCCGCCGCGACCGTCGCCGGGTTGTCCCCGGAGATCACCTTCGCGGCGATGCCCTGCTGGGCGAAGAACTCCAGGGTCTCCCGGGCGTCGGTGCGCACCTGCTCCCGGAAGGTCACCAGCAGCACCGGCTCCTGGTCACCGGGCAGCTCCTGGGCGGGCTTCCCGTCCCGCCCCCGGGCCAGGGCCTGCGCCCGGGAGAGCACCAGGGTGCGCAGCCCCGACGCCGCAAGCTCCCGCGCCCGGGCTCGGGCGGCGTCATAGCGGTCCGGATCGGCCAGGGCAGACGGGTCCAGCAGGGCCTCCGGGGCGCCCAGCAGCCACGCCCCCGCCCCGGGCAGCTGCACCCCGGAGAAGCGGTGCGCGGAGGAGAACGGCAGCACACCTTCCGGATCCTCCGCGGGCGCCTCCGGGAAGCCCTCGGCCAGGGCCGCCGCCGTGGGGTTGGCGTGCGGGTCCGCGCCGAACCACGCCAGGGCCGCCGCGGCGCCTGCGGGAGTCTCGGTCTTCCCCGCATCGGCGGGGTCCAGGGGGTGCACGGCGTCGAAGGAGACCCCGCCCTCCGTGAGGGTGCCCGTCTTGTCGAAGCACACCGTGTCCACCCGCGCCAGCACCTCCACGGCCGGCTGCTCCTGGATCAGCACCTCGTCCTGGGCCAGCTTCACCGCGGCCACCGCGAAGGCGATCGTGGTCATCAGCGCCAGCCCCTGCGGGACCATCGACGCCACCGAGGACACCGCGACCACCAGGGCATCGCGCCACGCCCCGGTGGCGAACGCCGCGTGCCACCCGCCCACGGCCTGCATCTGCCCGTTGAGCACCACCGCCACGATCGGCACCAGCGCCCAGCTCAGCCACCGCACCACCTGCTGCATCCCGGCGCGCAGCTCGGAGAAGATCGGTCGGAAGGTGCGCGCCTCGGCCGCCAGGGAGGCCGCGTGGGAGCGGGAGCCGACGGCGCTCAGGCGCACCCGCCCGGACCCGCCGGTCACCGAGGAGCCGGACAGCACGGTGTCCCCGGGGCTCTTGGTCACCGGGTCGTTCTCCCCGGTCAGCAGGGACTCGTCCAGGTCCAGCCCGTCCGCGGTGAGAACCTCGCCGTCGGCCGGGACCTGATCCCCCCGGGTGAGCACCAGGACGTCGTCCAGCACCAGCTCCTCCAGCGCCACCTCGACGACCTCGCCGCCGCGCACCACCCGCGCCGGGTCCCGACGCAGCAGGGCGATCCGGTCCAGCTTGCGCTTGGCGGAGAACTCCTGGATGAAGCCGATGACGATGTTGCTCAGCGCCGCCAGGGAGAACAGCAGGTCCAGCCACCGGCCCAGCGCGATGATGACGGCCGCGCACAGCCCGAGGATCAGGTTGAACAGGGTGAGCAGGTGGGTGCGGATGATCGCCCACACGCTGCGGGAGGTGGTGGTGGGCTGGGTGTTGGTCAGGCCGCGCTCGCGGCGGGTGGCCACCTGCTCGGCGGTGAGTCCGGTGCGGACCAGCTCGGCGTCGTCGGCCCGGGGGAGGGCGGGTGCCTGGTGGGTCCGGACGCTCATCGCTCTCCTCGGCTGGGGTGGGGGTGCTGCGCCGCCCAGTCTATCCGCGAGCACCCCGCCCGGACCGGAGCCGACGCCGTCCCCGGGGTGGTCCCCGGGCCGCCGGTGGTGCGCGGTGCGCGGCGTCGGGCGGGGGCTCGTGAGATCCTGGGAGGCGCCCCCGCACGCACCAGGAGCCCACTCGCTTCCCGAGGAGGAGATCGCATGGCCCGCCGCACCAGCCGACGCTCTGCCCGCCGCCCCGCCGCGCCGGAGATCCCCGGCACCGAATACGTCCCGGAGGGCGCGCCGCTGGAGCGTACCGTGCGCGGGCGGCGCACCGCCGTCGTCGGGGCGACGCTGAGCCTGATCGGGGTGATCTTCTCCGTGTTCGCCTCCCTGCTGGGGGCGGTGGTGCTGGTGCGGGTGCAGCTGGAATCCTCCTACACGACCATGCAGGAGGCCTTCGAGGCCGGGCAGTACAGCGAGTACGCCCTGCCCCTGATCGCCCTGGCCTCCCAGGTGCTCTGGGCGGCGCTGGTGCTCATCGGCTTCCTGCTGCTGGCTATCGGCCTGGCCCGCGGCTACCGGCGCGCCTGGGTGTGGGCCGCCGGGGTGGCCGGGCCCGTGGGGATGCTGCTCTCCCTGGCCCTGTTCATCGCCGTGACCGCCTCCACCGCCCCCGCCGCCTGACCCGGGCCGGGGCCGGGCGCGCCCCCGACGACGTTTCGGGACGGGTTTGTCGCTTCGGGACCGGAATATCCCGTCCCGAAGCGACAAACCGGTCCCGAACGCGATCCGGCAGGCCGGGCCAGGATCACCGGGCCAGGCGCTCGCGCAGGTGCGGGGTGTAGGTGGCGGCCATCTTCTCGTGGCCGGTGGGGGCGGAGAAGTGCTTCCCGTCCACCAGGTCCCCCTCCGCGTGCCACTCGGTGATCTTCCCGCGCAGGGGCACGAACTCCACGCCCTCCGCCCGGGCCACCTGCTCCAGGGCATCGGCCACCCGGTCCCGCGCCGTTGCGCCCTTCTTGGAGATCACCCCGCTGAGCACGATCCGCGACTGCGGATACGCCTCCTTCAGCGTGCGCAGCAGCCGAGCGGTCCCCTCCCGCAGCCGCTCCGGGGCCACCCCGACGTCGTTGCCGGAGCCCTGCACGTACACCAACCCCGGGTCCCCCGCGGGCAGCACCCACCGGCCGCCGGCCACCCCGTCCAGGTACGAGCCGTAGTGGTCTTTCGAGCCGTCCGCCACCACGCCGATCCCGCCGCGGGCCCGGTAGTGCGGGGTCCACCCCAGGGCGCGGATCGAGCGGGACACCCATGAGCCGTCGTGGTCCCCGTCCAGCAGCTGGGAATCCCCGAGCACCAGGGCGTCCCCGGCTCCCAGGGCCTGATCCTCGGCCATCACCAGCCCCGTCCGCTCCGGGTGGTGGGCCAGCGTCATCGCGGTGAAGCGGGTGCGGATCCGGCCGTCCTCCCCGCGGGCCGAGGCCACCGGGGCCCCGACCAGCGCGGGCCCGCGCAGCCACTGCCGCAGCACCGGCGCGGACATCACCACGGCCGTGCCCTCGGGGCTCAGCACGGCGACCCCACCCGCGTGCTCCCGGGAGACCACCCCGGCGGGCCCGTGCTGCACCGGCCCGCGGGCCTCGCCCAGCCCGTGCACGGCGGCCACCGCGTCCAGGGCCCGCGCGGGATCCTCCCGGCCCCGCTCCGGCAGCACGCTGAGGTACCCCTGCTCATCGGCCTGCACCCGTCCGTGCAGCGCGCCGACGGCGACGCCGTCGCGGGCACCTCAGCGCAGCACGGTCCGGGTGCCGTCCGCGGCCAGGAAGCTCTGCAGCACGACGCCGCCCGGCAGCGTGCGCTCCGGGGCCTCGGCCGCGCCCATCGCCTCCTCGTAGCGCCCGCGGAACGCCCCGCGCAGCGGCTGGGCCCCGTGGGCGGCGTCCCACAGCAGGTCCGCCCGGTCGAAGTTCTGCCGGTACACCGGCGTCGGCGCCTCGTCGCAGCGCTCGCCCTCCGGGGTGCGCGAGCTCGGGGCGCCCAGCTGCTCCCGGTGAGCCAGCCAGTACGCGCCGATCGCCCCGCTGGTCCGGACCGGTACGACACCGTCGTCGGACTCCTCCGCGTCCTGCTCCTGCGTGGCGGCGCTCGCGGCGCTCCGCCCCGGCGTTTCGCCCGAGCCCTCCCGGCGCACCAGCAGCCAGGAGGCGCCGTCGGCGGCGTGACCGGTGGGCAGCTGGCGGGCCCCGGCCTCGAGGGATTCCGCGGGCCACCCGTAGTCGCCCTCGGGGCCGCCGTGGCCGGTGTACCAGTCCAGCAGCGGCCCGGCGACCAGGTGCGCGGCGCCGCTGGACGGGGAACAGAAGATCCGCCCGCGCTGGAAGGCCTGCTCGCAGCCGTCCCCGGGCAGCCCGCAGCGCTGATCCTCCACCGGCTCCCCGAGCAGCTCCCGCACGCCCTGCGCCCGGTAGTGCCTCAGGATCTCGCCGGTCACCTCCGGGGCGCGCTGCCCGCACCCGGTGATCAGACCGGCGCCCAGCAGCAGCACCGTCCCCAGCGCGGTCCAGGACGATGCCCGTGCGGCCATCGCATCCCTCCCGGTGCGGCTCAGGCGAAGCGGGCGGGCAGGGTGCCGGCCCATCCCGCGCGCAGCTCGTCCAGGTCCACCGAGGCGATGCCCTGCAGATCCAGGGCCCCGGCTTGTGCGTCCACCACGCCGATGCGCGCGAAGGGGTAGTCCCGGGCGGTGCACATGTCCTTGAAGCGCACCTCCTCGGTGCGCGGCACCGCGCACACCACCCGCCCCTGAGATTCGGAGAACAGCAGGGTGAACTCATCCACCCCGTCCCGCTCGGCCACCTCGCCCAGGCCGATCCGCGCCCCGACGCCGAAGCGCAGGCACGCCTCCGCGAGGGTCGCGGCCAGCCCGCCGGCGGCGACGTCGTGGGCGGAGTCGATCATCCCGTCCCGGCTCATGTTCACCAGGATGTCCCCGAGCAGCTTCTCCCGGGCCAGGTCCACCCGCGGCGGCACCCCGCCCAGGTGCCCGCGCAGCCGGGCCCACTCGGAGCCGTCCAGCTCCTCGGCGGTGGTGCCCAGCAGGTAGATCGCCTGCCCGTCCTGGTCCGCCTCCCACCCGGAGGGGGTGCGGCGGGCGACGTCGTCCATGACGCCCATCATCGCGACCACCGGGGTCGGGTTGATCGCCCGCCCGCCGGTCTGGTTGTACAGGGAGACGTTGCCGCCGGTCACCGGCACGCCCAGCTCCAGGCAGCCGTCGGCCAGGCCCCGCACGGCCTCGGCGAACTGCCACATGATCGCCGGGTCCTCCGGGGAGCCGAAGTTCAGGCAGTCGGAGACCGCCACGGGCCGGGCGCCGCCGGTGGACACGTTGCGGTAGGCCTCGGCCAGGGCCGCCTTCGCCCCCTCGTAGGGGTCCAGGTATGCGTAGCGGGGGGTCGCGTCCGTGGACAGGGCCACGCCCAGCCCGGTCTGCTCATCCACCCGGATCACCCCGGCGTCGTCCGGCTGGGACATGGCCGTGTTGCCCTGCACGTAGCGGTCGTACTGGTCGGTCACCCAGGCCTTGGAGCACAGGTTCGGGGAGGACATCAGCTCGACGATCGCCGGGCCCAGGTCCGCCCCGGAGGGCCGGTCCGCGTCCGCGGCGGAGCCGGCGAAGCGATCTGCGACCACCGCGTCCTGCCAGTCCGGGCGGGCCAGGGGACGCTCGTAGGTGGGGCCGTCGTGGGCGACGGTGCGCGGATCCACGTCCACGATGATCTCCCCGCCCCACTCGATGGTCAGGCGCCCGGAGTCGTTGACCTCTCCGAGCACGGAGTACTCCACGTCCCACTTGTCCATGATCTGCTCGAAGCGGCCCAGGTTCTGCGGGGTCACCACGGCCATCATCCGCTCCTGGGACTCGGACATGAGGATCTCCCCGGGGGTCAGGGTCGGGTCGCGCAGCAGCACCTTGGTCAGATCCACGTGCATCCCGCCCTCGCCGTTGGAGGCCAGCTCGGACGTGGCGCAGGAGATCCCGGCGGCACCGAGATCCTGGATGCCCTCCACGACGGACTCCTTGAACAGCTCCAGGCAGCACTCGATGAGCACCTTCTCCGCGAAGGGGTCTCCCACCTGCACGGCGGGGCGCTTGGAGGGCTTGGCGTCGTCGAAGGACTCCGAGGCCAGCACGGAGGCCCCGCCGATGCCGTCCCCGCCGGTGCGCGCGCCGAACAGGATCACCCGGTTGCCCACCCCGGAGGCGTTGGCCAGGCGGATGTCCTCGTGGCGCATCACGCCCACGGCCAGGGCGTTGACCAGGGGGTTGTCCTGGTAGCAGGGGTCGAACTCCACCTCCCCGCCGATGTTCGGCAGGCCCAGGGAGTTGCCGTACCCGCCGACGCCGGCCACCACCCCGTGCACCACGCGCGCGGTGTCCGGGTGGTCGATGTCCCCGAAGCGCAGCGGGTCCATGACCGCCACGGGCCGGGCGCCCATCGAGATGATGTCGCGCACGATCCCGCCGACCCCGGTAGCGGCACCCTGGTACGGCTCCACGTAGGAGGGGTGGTTGTGGGATTCGATCTTGAAGGTCACGGCCCAGCCGCCGCCGATGTCGGTGACCCCGGCGTTCTCCCCGATGCCCACCATCAGGTCCCTCTTCATCTCCTCGGTGACCTTCTGCCCGAACTGCTTCAGGTGCACCTTGGAGGACTTGTAGGAGCAGTGCTCGGACCACATCACGGAGTACATGGCCAGCTCCGCGGCGGTGGGGCGTCGGCCCAGCAGCCGCACGATCTGGCGGAACTCGTCCTCCTTCAGGCCCAGCTCCGCCCAGGGCAGCTCCTCATCGGGGGTCTTCGCGGCGTGCTCGACGGTGTCCAGGTTGAACTGCTGCTCGGTCATGGGGTGCGGGGCTTCCTTCGGGGAGGGGGTGGGCGACGTCGTCGTGGTGGGTGGGGCTCAGGCGTTCACGAGCTGGCGCAGGAGGGAGGAGAAGATCCGCAGCCCATCCGTGCCCCAGCGCATGGCCACGGCCTCGCGCCCGGAGGAGGAGGGGCCGAAGCCGCCCTCCACCGCGTGCTCCGGGTGCGGCATGAGCCCGACGACGTTGCCGCGCTCGTTGCGCACCCCCGCGATGTCGTTGCGGGAGCCGTTGGGGTTGCCGCCCAGGTAGCGGAAGGCCACCAGGTCCTCGGCCTTCAGCTTCTCCAGGGTCTTCGCGTCGCACACGTACTGCCCGTCTTGGTTCTTCAGCGGCACCACGATCTCCTCGCCGCGCTGAAGCTCCGCCAGCCAGGGGGTCGCGGTGGTCTCCACGCGCAGGCGCTGATCCCGGCAGGTGAACTTCAGGTGGTCGTTCTTGATCATGGAGCCGGGCAGCAGGTGCGTCTCGGTGAGCACCTGGAAGCCGTTGCAGATGCCCAGCACCGGCAGGGCGTGCTCGGAGCGGGCGGCGTCGGCCACGGAGGCCATCATGGGGGCCTTCGCGGCGATGGCCCCGGCGCGCAGGTAGTCCCCGTAGGAGAAGCCGCCGGGGATGATCACGGCGTCCACCCCCTGCAGGTCCGAGTCCTTGAACCACAGGGGCACGGGGGTGCCGCCGGCCAGGCGCACGGCGCGGGCGGCGTCGCGCTCGTCCAGGGTCCCGGGGAAGGTGACGACGCCGACGCGCACCGCGGCCAGCGCGGCGTCCGGGGCGTCCTGGTGCAGGTCCGCGACGAGGGGGGTCTCCACGGTCATCGCGCTCAGTCCTCCACCACGGTCACGGCCACAACGTCCTCGATCACCGGGTTGGACAGCAGCTCCTCACCGGCCTTGCGGGCCTCGGCCAGGCGGGCCTCGGTGACCTCGCCCTCCACGCTCAGCTCGAAGCGCTTGCCCTGGCGCACGGCAGTGAAGCCGTCCAGGCCGATCTGGGGCAGCTCCCGGGCGATCGCCTTGCCCTGGGGGTCCAGGATCTCGGGCTTGGGCATGACGTCGACGATGATGCGGGGCATCGGGGCTCCTGTACGCGAGGCGGACGGTGTGGGCGCGCGGAAGGGGAGCGGAAGGTGCCGTCTTACGCGCGTCGGCCGGGCGCGGCCGCCGCACGCTCCGCGAGCTTGCGGGATCAGTCTACCCGGGGGTCGCGTGCGGTACACCACCGCGACGGCGCCGGCGCTCAGGAGCCGGCGATGGACGCCGGGCGGGCCGGGTCCAGCACCGCCCGCGGATCGAAGAAGTGCTGCAGCACGTCGTTGTCCCCGTCGATGGCGGCCTTCAGGGAGATCCCGTCCACGTTGATGCGGTTGGCGCGGATCGTGGTCGGCTGGATCTGCCACCAGGCCACCTGGGAGGCGTCCACGTTGAAGAAGGCGTGGAAGCCCTGCTGGGTGAGCATCCGGACCTTGGGGTTGGCGTCCGTGTACGGCTCGACCCCGGCGATGTCCGCGCCGAACGGGTAGATCAGCAGGTCCGTGGGGCCCACCAGCGGCTCCACCTCCGCCTTCCACTTCCGCGTGTCCGCCTCCAGGTTGGCCACGCCCTCCTGGGTGAAGTTCAGGTGCCCCCAGGAGTGGCTGGCGAACTCCCAGCCGCGGTCCTTCATGGCCTGGGCGACCGTCCGGGCCGTCTCCTGGTCCCGGCGGATGTTCCGGTTCTCCTGGCCGTAGGAGATCTCGGAGGTGCGGTAGCCCAGGATCCCGTTGTACCCGGTCAGGGCCACGGTGCCCTTCGCCCCGGCGTGGGAGAACTCCGGGTGCTCGGCCACGAAGCGCTCCAGGATCGGCACGTAGTCGTACTCCCCGGTGGTGGTCTTCCCCGCGGCGTCGGTGTACGTGCAGGTCAGCTCCCCGTCGTGCAGCGTGACGTTCTGCGCGAACCCGTCCCCGTCCATGTACTCGTAGTAGGAGAGGTCGTCGAAGGACAGGATCAGCGGCTTCTTCCCGCGGGTGATCTCCGGGTGCAGCGTCGTGACCCGGCCGTCGGCCTCGGCGCGCAGCAGCTGGTGCGGGGTCACCAGCTGGAAGTCGCGTCGGTGCAGCTCGGCGATGATCTTCCGGAACTCCGGGATGGTGACCATGTAGTCCAGGTACCCGGCCTGCTGGTCATCGCCGTCGAAGGCCCGCTGGGGATCGGCCACCAGGGAGTGGAAGAACAGGTGCGGGACCGTGCTGATGTCCTGCAGGGCGACGCCGGGGGCCTGGCTGGCCGAGGAGGCGGAGGCGGACGGGGACTCGGGGCCCTCCGAGGATCCGGCGCTGGGCCCGGCCTGCCCGCCCGTGCGCCCGCAGGCGGACAAGGCCAGGCCCGCGAGGCCGGCGGCTCCGGAGGCGATGAGTGAGCGGCGCGAGAGGCTCATGGGGTGGTTCTCCTCCGTGGTTCGAGGCGATGGCGGCCGAACGCGGGCACCTGGCCCGCGCCGGCCTTCGGGGATATGGGCTCGGGCCCCTCTCCCACCGGGAGAGGGGCCCGAGGCGGTGCGCAGGTCCGCACCCGGCGGGGGCTCGCGGATCCCGCGGCGTCGGCTACTTGCCGAACTCCTTCTCGATGACGTCCAGGACGTTGCCCGCGGAGTAGTAGTCCAGGCGGAAGGAGTCCAGACCCATCGCGTAGACGCGGCTGTCCTTCACGGCGTCCGTGTCGGCGACGAGCTGGTCCTTCTCGAAGGCCTGGACCTTCTTCTCGTCGGCGTTGAAGATCACCGCGGTCTTGCCGGTGATGGCCTTGGAGAGGTTCTCGCTGTCCACCGGCACGATGTCCTCGCGCTGGCCGCCCATCTGGGAGCTGCCGGACTTGGCGTCATCGGGCACGGTGGTCAGCTCGAAGCCGAGTTCCTTGAGCATCCGGCCCTGGGCGGACTTGTCGGTCCAGATGTTGGCCTTGGAGCCGGAGCCGTCGCGGCTGGGGTTGTAGTTCAGGGCCGTGGTGGGCTGCTCGGGCAGCTCGATGGCGTCCTTGACCTCGGCGAGCTTGTCCTCGTACTTCTTCACGACGTCCTCGGCCTGCTGCTCGTGGCCGGTCACCTCACCGAGCTTCTCGGTCACGTCCTGCCAGTCCTTGTCCGCGTAGTCCACCACGAACACCGGGGCGCCGATCTCCTTGAGCTGGTCCAGCTGCTCCATCGCGGAGTCCTGGCCGGTCTTGGACACGATGATCAGGTCCGGGTTCTCCGCCGCGACCTCCTCCGGCTTGGTGGTGATGCCGCTCAGCGCCTTGACGCCGCGCTGCTCGGCGACGTCGCCCCACTGGGTGAAGAAGCCCTTGCCATCCGAGACGGGGGTGTTGGCCTGGGTGATGCCGGTGGCCTTGACCGGGGCGTCTGCGGCCAGCAGGGAGCCGGTCAGGGTCACGGAGGTGGAGACGATGCTCTTCGGCTGGGAGTCGATGGTCACCTCATCGCCGTTGTCGTCCTTGATGGTGCGCGGCCAGTCCCCGGAGGAGGCCGAGGCGCTGGCGGAATCCGAGGAGTCCTCGGAGCTGCCGTCGCCGGAGCCGCAGGCGCTGAGCGCGAAGACGCCGCACAGGGCGAAGATCAGGGCCGCCAGCAGGCGGCGCAGCGGGGTCTTGGTCGGGGTCACGGTGCGGTCTCCTCGGGTCGGGGACGGGTGGGTGTGCTCCAGGCCGGAGGGGCGACGGCGGGGCCGTCGGCGTCGTCCGGCTCCCCATCAGCTTAGGAGAGCCTCACCCGGATGTGAAGCGCGTCCCGCCGACGCCGGGCCGGGGCCCGATGTCGGGGCCCGGTGCCGGAGCTTCGCACCGGCTCAGGCCGGGACCACCAGCGGGCCGCCGGTCACCGGGTCCGCCACCACCAGCGCCTTCAGCCCGAAGACCTCCTCCAGCAGCTCCGGGGTGATGATCTCCTCCGGGGAGCCTTGGGCGGCCACCGCACCGCCGGCCAGGGCCACCAGGTGATCCGAGTGGCGGATCGCCAGGTTGAGGTCGTGCAGCACCATGACCACCGTCTTGCCGCGCTCCTGCCTCAGCCGGCGCACCAGGGAGAGCACCTCGATGCTGTAGGCCAGATCCAGGTAGGTGGTCGGCTCATCCAGCAGCAGGGTGGGGGTGTCCTGGGCCAGGGCCATCGCGATCCACACCCGCTGGCGCTGCCCGCCGGACAGCGCCGCGATGGGCCGGTGCGCCAGGCCCAGCAGGCCGGTGGCCTCCAGCGCGTCGCGCACGACGTCGTCGTCCCGGGCGGACCACTGCGCCAGCCAGGACTGGTACGGGTGCCGACCGCGGGCGACCAGCCCCGCCACGGTGAGCCCCTCCGGGGCGGTGGGGGACTGGGGCAGCAGGGTCAGGCGCCGGGCCCGGCGCACCCCCTTCAGCTCCCGGATGCTGCGCCCCTCCAGCAGGACCTCGCCGCTGAAGGGCAGCAGGTCGCACAGGGACTTCAGCAGGGTGGACTTCCCGCAGCCGTTGGGGCCGATCAGGGTGGTCACCCGGTCCGCCGGGATCTGCAGGTCCAGGTCCCGCAGCACCGGGTCCTGCCCGTAGCCCACGGTCAGCCCGCGCGCGGTGATCCGGGCGGCGGGCGCCTCGGACGGGGAGGCGGGGGCTCCCGCCGGGGTCTCCGCCGTCGGGTCCGGGGCGATGCTCGGCGTCTGCGGCGGGATCGCGCGGCGGGAGGTGCGGTCGCGGAACGGGGTCATGCGGAGGCCTTTCGGTTCATCTTCAGCACCAGCCAGATCAGCACGGGGGCGCCGCACACGGCGGTCACGATGCCCAGGGGCAGCTCCCACGGCAGCACCGTGCGGGCCACGAGGTCCGCCGCGCTGACCAGCAGCATCCCGGTCAGGGCCGAGCACCACAGCGGCGGGGTGGCCGCCCCGGTGATCCGCTGGGCGATCTGCGGGGCCACGAAGGCGACGAAGGGGATCGGCCCGGCCGCGGAGACCGCCACCGCGGCCAGCACGACGGCGACCAGCAGCTGGCTCGCCTGCGCGACCCGGAGGCGGTGGCCCAGCCCGTGGGCGATCTCCGGGCCGAGGGAGAGCCCCGCCAGCTGGAAGGCCAGCCCCCCGGCCAGGGCCAGGGCGGCCAGGGAGCAGATCAGCGGGGCCCACGCCTGGTCCCAGCCGCGTCCGTTCAGCGAACCGGTCAGCCACAGCCGGGCCTCGGCGGCCTGATCCAGGGTGGTCCCGGCCATCAGCCAGGTGGAGATCGCGTTGAGGAACATGGACGCGCCCACCCCGATCAGCACCAGCCGCAGCATCGAGCCGCGGTCCTTCCCGGCCACCCACCACACCAGGGCGGCGGTCAGCACGGAGCCGATGATCGCGACCACGGGCACCCCGAGCACATCCCGGCCGAAGACCGCGGCGTCGCCGAACAGCCCGTGCGTGCCGGAGACGGTGATGACGAAGACCGCGGCCACCGAGGCGCCGTTGGTGATGCCCAGGACGTCCGGGCTGGCCAGGGGGTTGCGGGCCACGGACTGGGTCAGCGCCCCGGAGAAGGCCAGGGCCGCGCCCACCGCCAGGCCCACCACGGCCCGGCCCAGGCGCCACCGGAACACGATGGTCTCCTCCAGCCGGGTCCCGCCCCCGGCGAGGGTGCGCAGCACGTCCGGCACGCTCATGGGGAAGTCCCCGCGCCCCAGGTTCGCGGCGAACACGAGCACGGTCACCAGGATCAGGACCACGGCGACGACGATGCGCCGCGGGCGCAGCACCGCGGAGAGCGGCCCGAGGCGTACGGCCCGGAGGCCCAGGTCGGCGCGGGCGGTCCCGGCGTCGGCGGTGCTGGTCTCGCGGGAGCCGGCGGTTCGGGGCTGGGTGGTGTGAGTCTGGGGGATGCGGGACGCGCTCACAGGGCCTGCACCTTCCCCCGGCGGATCAGGATGACGAAGAACGGCACGCCGACCAGGGCCATGACGATGCCCATCTGCAGCTCCCCGGGGCGGGCGATGATCCGCCCCAGCACGTCCACCGCCAGGGCCAGGGCCGCGCCGAGCAGCGCCGCGTAGGGCACCACCAGGCGGTAGTCCGGCCCGACGACGGCGCGCACGATGTGCGGGGCGGCCAGCCCCACGAAGGCCACGGGCCCGGCGGCCGCGGTGGCCGCCCCGCCCAGCAGCGCCACGCTGAGCAGGCCGAGGACCCGCCAGCGGGTGGTGGCCAGCCCCAGCGAGCGGGCCACGGTCTCCCCGAGGGCCAGCAGATTCAGGGCCGAGCCCTGCGCGCAGGCCAGGACGAGACCCACCAGGATGATCGGCAGCACCACCCACGCCACGTCCAGATCCCGCCCGGCCACCGAGCCGGTGGCCCATTGGCGCAGACCCTCCAGGGCGTCGTCGTCGGAGAGCACCAGGGCGTTGACCACGGCCATGAGGATCGCGGACAGGGCGGCCCCGGCCAGCACGATGCTCAGCGGGTTGGCGGCCGTGGACCCCGTGGAGGACAGGGCGAACACCGCGGCGGTGACCAGCGCGCAGCCGATCAGCGCGGGCCACACGTACCCGGTGGGCGAGTCGGTCCAGCCGAACACGAGGGAGAGCACGACGGCCGCGGCAGCCCCGGCGTTGATCCCGAGGATCCCGGGGTCCGTCAGCGGGTTGCGCGTGTGCCCCTGGATGACCGTGCCGGCCGCACCCAGGGCCGCGCCGACCAGCAGGGCCAGCACGGTGCGCGGCAGCCGCAGCAGCCCCATGACGACGACGAGCTCGTCGCCGCTGCGAGAGGCGGGCAGGCGCTGCGGGTCCCCCGCGTAGGTCAGGGCGTCCGGGATGCGCTCCCAGGCCTGCCCGAGGGTGTTGGTCCGTCCGCCGACCATCAGGCTGGCCACCGAGCAGAGGAGGATGACCGCCAGCAGCAGCGGAAACCACAGGTGCAGGCGACGCAGCGGCCACGGGGCGCTCGCGGAGGCGCCTGCCGCGGCGGGGACGCCGTCGACGGGTGTGGTCGCAGGGCGCTGCGCGGCGTCCGCCCGGAGCGGTTCGCGCGGGCGGTGACGAAGCTGCTCGACCAGGTGGCAGTCGCGCGCCGGCCGCAGGACGAAGCCTTTGCGGCCGCGTTCGAGACCGGACTATCTCACCTCCGCTGCTACGTTGCCGCCCACGGGACCAGCCAGGTCCCTCAGCGGGACGTGATCGACGGGTTCCCGATCGGTACCTGGGTCGCCACCCGTCGCGCCGACTACCGCAAAGGCCGGTTGTCCGCGGAGCGGATCCGCCGCATCGAAACCGAGTTCCCGGACTGGCGG